>LFRM01395971.1_pt1 | contig 47615 bp, 44 predicted proteins | sample 618341 | NCBI WGS metagenome assembly LFRM01 (sample SAMN03654438, study PRJNA283298) | anaerobic digester metagenome | isolation source: pool of bioreactors CSTR01a, CSTR02a, and CSTR03a thermophilic anaerobic... | place: Denmark: Kgs. Lyngby | collected 2014-05-21 | reverse complement strand
CAGACACCATTAAGGTGACAGATTTTGATCGGGAAGTCAGAGAAAGTGAATCATATTGTCCATGCCAATTCTTATTTAACCCTGCATTACCGTATTACCCTGGCTTCTGGTCCGGGGGCGGGTTCCGTATTTATGGATACCTTTACCGGTAACCCTGCCACGCTTCTGATGGGGTCCAATCAGTGGTTGCCCGCCATGGAAGAGCCCTTGCTGGGCAAACAAGAGGGTGATGAGTTCAGCTTTACCCTTACGGCCGCACAGGCTTATGGCGAAAGAAACCCCGAGCTTTTGCAGCGCGTGACCAAAAACATGCTGGCCGAACATGCCGGAGAGAACGCCACGTTTGAAAGTGGAGACATGGTTGAGTTCACGGCACCCAATGGCGGGCGCTACTCCGGTATTTTCAAAGAGTGGGGGGATACCTGGGCGTTGTTCGATTTCAACCATCCCCTGGCAGGCCTTGACCTGAAAGTGGATGTGTCCTTGTTGGGAGTCATGTAATGACAGCGGGAATGGAAATTCTTCTGGCTGACCCCAGGGGGTTTTGTGCCGGCGTTGATCGGGCCATTGATATCGTGGTGCGTGCCCTTGAACTGCATGGGGCTCCCATCTATGTCAGGCATGAAATCGTGCATAACCGTTTTGTGGTGGAAAGCCTGCGCAAGCAGGGCGCCATTTTCATTGACGAACTGGATGAAGCGCCTGCTGGCGCAATTGTCGTGTTTTCGGCACATGGTGTCTCCAAGGCAGTACGTCAGGAAGCGCAAGACCGCGGTTTGAAAGTTTTTGATGCGACCTGTCCGTTGGTGACCAAGGTTCATGTTGAAGTCAGCAAAATGCATGCCGAGGGCCGGGAAATCATCATGATCGGGCATAAGGGCCATCCTGAAGTCGAAGGCACTTTGGGGCAGGCCAAGGGACAGATGTATTTGGTGGAAACTCCCGAGGACGTAGAAAACCTGGTGGTGGAAAATCCCGATAACCTTGCTTTTGTCACCCAGACTACCCTGTCTGTTGATGATGCGGCCGTGGTTTCCGATGCCTTGCGCAAGCGGTTTCCCAATATTGTGGCACCCAAGAAAGCGGATATTTGCTATGCGACGCAAAACCGTCAGGATGCCGTTAAAATGATTGCGCCCGAATGCGATGTTTTTTTTGTGGTGGGCAGTGTAAACAGTTCCAATTCAAATCGTTTGCGCGAGGTGGCCGAGCGTTTGTCTTGCCCGGCCTATCTGATAGACGGTGCCGAGGCTATCCAGCCCGAGTGGCTGGAGAACGCGCGGCATATCGGCATTACGGCAGGAGCATCCGCACCCGAAGTGCTGGTGCAGGAAGTGATTGCCCGTTTGCGGGAGCTGGGTGCGGTATCGGTCCGGAAAATACAGGGTGCCGAGGAAAACGTGTCGTTTCCTTTGCCTAAAGAGTTGTCACGTAAAAAATAATCAGGAGATATTCAGGATGAAGTTATATGGCTATTATCGCAGTTCGGCTGCTTATCGCGTCAGAATTGCGCTTAACCTGAAAGGGCTGGAATATGAGTCCGTGCCGGTTCATCTGTTAAAAGACGGCGGCCAGCAATTAAGCCATACCTACCGGGAGTTGAATCCCACCGCACTGGTGCCTACTTTCACTGACGACAATGTCAGTATTGGCCAGTCACTGGCAATTATCGAGTATCTGGAAGAGGCCTATCCGGGTACTTTCCCGCTGTTGCCCGATACCTATGCGGCACGTGCCAGGGTGCGCTCACTGGCGCAGTTTATAGCCTGCGACATTCATCCTTTAAACAATTTGCGGGTGTTGAAGTATTTGACCCGCAATCTGGGGGTCAGTGATGAAGCCAAAAATGAATGGTATTTGCATTGGGTGCGTGAGGGGTTTGATTCGCTTGAAAAAATCCTGGCTTCATCCAGTCAGACAGGTAAGTTCTGCCATGGCGATACCCCCACCCTGGCTGATATCTGCCTGGTGCCGCAAGTGGCCAATGCCCGCCGGTTTAATCTTGACTTAACGCCTTATCCCAGTATTGTGCGCATTGATGCAGCCTGCAATAAGGAAGAGGCTTTCATTAAAGCAGCACCGGCCAATCAGGCTGACGCCGAATAAGCAAGCCGCAGGAGGCGGCAGGTTTCAAATAGTGGCAACCCCATCACGCCACTGTAACTGCCCGAGATGCGTTCAATAAATAGGGAAGCCAGGCCCTGTATCCCATAGGCCCCGGCTTTGCCGTTTCCTTCACCACTGGCGCAGTAGGCATTTATTTCCTGTTCCTCAAGGAGCTTCATGCTTACTTGGGTTATAGAGACATCGGTAAAGTACTGTCCCTGCCAGGCGACTACAATAGCGGTATGTACCTCATGGGTTTTGCCTGACAGCAGGCCGAGGATCCTGGCGGTGTCTGCATCATCAACGGGTTTTCCCAATACCTGGCCATCAAGAATGACGCAGGTGTCAGCGGTTAAGACGGGCTTGGGGGCAAGTTTCTGCCCTTCAATAAAGTGGCTGGCACGAACGGCCTTGTCCATCGCCGTGCGCTGTACATAAACATGGGCCGCCTCACCCGGGTGTTGCGGTTCGTCTTCACCCGGGGGTGTTGGGACGTGCAGGACTTCATGGGGCAGGTTAATCTGGTTCAACAGTTCGTGGCGGCGCGGGCTGGCAGAGGCCAGGTAAATCGAAGGAGGAATTCCGGGAAGCATATCGGGTAAGAAGTTCAGGCCCTGTGATAGGGGTGGTTAACCAGGATGGCCCAGGCCCGGTAAAGTTGCTCGGCCAGGACAATACGAACCATTGGGTGGGGAAGGGTTAAGGAAGAAAGCCGGATCATGCCGGAACAGCTTTTTTTCAGGTCGCGGTCCAGACCATCGGGGCCACCAATCAGAAAGACGACATCCTGCCCGCCACTGCGCCATTGCTCAAGGCGGGAAGACAGATTCATGGTGGTCAGGTCTTTGCCGTGCTCATCAAGGGCTATCCGCAAAGCGGAAGCTGGAATGGCTGACTCTATACGCCTGGCTTCCGCCTGCATCATTTGCTGTGGTGTTTTCCCGGTGGTGCGGGGTTCAGGTTTGATTTCTTTCAATTCGATGGCGCAGTCGGCCGGCATGCGCTTGGCATAATCTTCCCAGGCGGTTTCCACCCAGGCCGGCATTCTTGTGCCAACAGCAATCACAATCAGTTTCATGCCTGGGCTTTAGATATTGGGGTCGTAGGCCTGGTCGGGAGAAATGACAGGGGGTACCTGGGTGGATTGGGGTAACAACTTGACGTGTACCGGTTTGTCACCCCAAACGGCTTCAAGGTTGTAGTACTGGCGGATGGCAGGTTGCATGCAATGAATGACGATATCGCCAATATCCAGTAACACCCATTCACCGGTATCCATCCCTTCAAGGGCGATAATTTGTATTCCATGTTTGCGCACGGCATCAGAGACGCTGTGTGCCAAAGAACGGGTTTGGCGGTTTGAGGTGCCGCTGGCAATAATGACGCGATCAAACAGGCTGGTCAGATGGGTGGTGTTGTATACCTTGATGTCCTGGGCTTTGACATCTTCCAGGGCATCAATAACAAGGCGTTGAAGTTTTTGTAATTCCATAATCGTTCTGTAGTAATAATCTTAATGATTCAAGTGTAAAGTTTGTGTTGCCTGATGTATTCAAGGACTGGTTGTGGTATCAGTTGGCTGACATCCTGCCGGTTTGCAAGACGCTGGCGAATATCGGTAGAGGAAATATCCATGGCTTCAAATGATAGTGTAATCAGTTTTTTGCCTTTTTGTTGTAATTTTTCAGCCAGTGGTGGGGGGACTTCGCAAGGGTGGGTGTTTCTTTGGGCCACCACCAGAGTCACGTGATTGATAATCTCTTCCCATTGGTGCCAGCTGCAGAAGTTGGCCAGTTGATCGCTGCCCAGTAGCCAGTAATAGCAGGCGTTAGCCGGTAATGCCCTTAGAGTGTCTATGGTATAGGTGGCGCCTTCACGGGCAATTTCAATATCATTGACAACCATGCCGGGATAATTGGCAATGGCCAGCCTTAGCATCTCAAGGCGTTGTTGGCCGCTAACCGGCAATGCCTGTTTTTGCCAGGGATTGCCGGCAGGAATAAGCTGCACCTCGTCAAGCGACAGCGTGCTCAGGGCGGTTTGTGCCAAAGCCAGGTGTGCGTAATGCACTGGATTGAAGCTGCCGCCAAGAAGCCCTGTTTTTTTCATCAGAGCCAGTCTCGGGGCGTCAGGAAAGTGTAAAGCCGGGCTTCAGCCGAACCCGGTTCTGGTGTCCAGTCGTAGCGCCAGCTGGCATTGGGTGGCATGGAAAGCAGAATGGATTCGGTGCGCCCACCCGATTGCAGGCCAAACAGGGTACCCCTGTCCCAAACCAGATTGAATTCGACATAGCGACCGCGGCGGTAAGCCTGGAAATCCCGTTCTTTTTCACCAAAAGGCAAATGCCTGCGCTTTTGCACAATGGGCAGGTAAGCTTGCGTGAATGCATTGCCGGTGGCCTGGACCAATGCAAAAGATTGTTCAAAGCCCAGGTCGTTCAGGTCGTCAAAAAAAACGCCACCCACACCGCGGGTTTCATTGCGGTGCTTCAGGAAAAAGTAACGGTCGCACCATTCCTTATATTCCTGGTAGCGTGTTTTGCCAAATGGTGCAAGCGCATCATGACAGGTTCGGTGGAAATGACGGGCATCGTCTTCAAAGGCGTAGTAGGGGGTCAGGTCCATGCCGCCGCCAAACCAGAAGACGTCCTTTTCGTCTGGTTGGCTGGTCTTGGCCACGAACATCCGGACATTCATGTGGGTGGTGGGGATATAGGGGTTGCGCGGGTGTAAAACCAGTGAAACCCCCATGGCTTCCCAAGAGCGGCCAGCCAGTTCGGGTCGGTGTGCGCTTGCCGAAGGCGGGAGCTTTTCTCCCATGACGTGGCTGAACAGCACGGCACCGCGTTCAAAAACATGGCCGCCCTCTATGTAGCGGGACAGGCCGCCACCGCCTTCAGGGCGTTCCCAGGCATCCTGGGAAAAGGCAAAACCGTCTTCTTTTTCAAGAGCTTCAACAATGGATGCCTGCAATGAATGAAAATACTGACTGACCTGGTCTAGGGGAATGTGCGGCATATTACTTTAAAGCCCTCCAGGCAATATCGCTACGATATTGCTGGCCGTCAAACTTGATTTGTTTAACAGTTGCATAGGCGGTTTCGCGCGCCTGTTGCACAGTGTCTCCCAGCGCCGTTACACACAGTACCCGGCCACCTGAGGTGAGGAGCTGGTTATCTTGCAGTGTGGAACCGGCATGGAAAGTCACGCAGTCTTTTTGTGCCGCAGGAATGCCGGTGATCACATCGCCGGTGCGGGGTGTGCCGGGATAGTTGTACGAGGCCATCACAACGCCCAGCGCAGTACGTGGATCCCAGCTGATGCTGGCCTGGTCAAGCTTGCCTTGTGCCGCTTTCAACAGGGTGTCGGCATAATCGCCTTGCAGGCGCATCATGATGGGCTGTGTTTCAGGGTCACCCATGCGGCAGTTGAACTCAAGCACCTTGATGCTGCGTTCTTCGTCGTTGCCATCGTCAATCATGAGACCGGCATACAGGAAACCTGTGAAGGTGATGCCGTCTTTTTCCATTCCCTGAATGGTTGGGTAAATGACTTCCTGCATAATGCGCTCATGCAGACGGTCGGAAACGATAGGCGCGGGTGAGTAGGCGCCCATGCCACCGGTATTGGGGCCCTGGTCGTTGTCAAGCTGGCGCTTGTGATCCTGGCTGGTTGCCATGGGCAATACGCTTTTGCCGTCGCACATGACAATGAAACTGGCTTCTTCGCCAGCCAGGAAGCCTTCAATGACGACCCGGGCACCGGCTGCACCCAGGCTGCCATCGCCCAGCATGGCATCAACGGCATCGTGTGCTTCTTGCAGGGTTTGGGCAACGACCACCCCTTTGCCAGCCGCCAGGCCGTCGGCCTTGACAACAATGGGCGCACCCTGTTCGTTGATGTAGGCGTGTGCTTCCTCGGGCAAGGTAAAAGTGGCGTAAGCCGAAGTGGGAATGTTGTGGCGTACCATGAAAGCTTTGGCAAAATCCTTGGAGCTTTCCAGCTGTGCGGCAGCCTTGGTGGGGCCAAATACGGCCAGGCCCTGTTCGCGGAACAGGTTAACCACACCCGCAGCCAAAGGCGCTTCGGGACCCACGACAGTCAGGTCGATGCCTTCTTTTTTTGCAAAGGCGGCCAGTTCATCAAGGTTGGTAATGGCCACATTCTTGAGTAACGGATCAAGCGCGGTGCCCCCGTTGCCAGGTGCCACAAAAACATCGCTTACCTGTGCGGACTGGGCAATACGCCATGCAATGGCGTGTTCACGGCCGCCATTACCAATAACGAGTACTTTCATTGTAAAATTTTCGCTTTATTCTTCTGTTTCATCAAAAACAGCGGTTGTATAAACTTCTTGTACGTCATCAAGACTTTCAAGCTGGTCAAGGATTTTTTGCATTTTGCTGGCATCGTCACCGGTCAGCAGGGTTTCATTCAGGGGTTTCATGACGATGGCTTCCATTTCGGGCTTCAGTCCGGCTTCAGCGAAAGCGTCCCGTACAGCGGCATATTGCTCGGGTGCGCAAACCACTTCAACCATGCCATCTTCATCGGTCAGGATGTCATCGGCACCGGCTTCAAGGGCGACTTCCATGATTTTTTCTTCGCTGGTGCCCGGTGCAAAAATGAATTGCCCACAATGCTGGAACATGAAAGCAACCGAGCCATCCTGACCCAGGTTGCCACCGTGTTTGGTTAAGGCATGGCGAACGTCGGAGACGGTACGTACACGATTGTCGGTCATGCAGTCGATAATGATCGCAGCACCATTGATGCCATATCCTTCGTAGCGGATGGATTCGTAGTTGTCGCCATCTGCACCACCTGCGCCACGGGTAATGGCGCGCTGGATGTTGTCTTTGGGCATATTGGCAGCGGTCGCTTTATCCCAAGCCAGTCGCAAGGCAGGGTTGGCACTGGGATCTGGGCCGCCAGCACGTGCTGCAACGGTAATTTCACGAATGATTTTTGTCCATATCTTTCCGCGTTTGGCATCCTGGCGACCTTTCCGGTGCTGGATATTTGCCCATTTACTATGTCCGGCCATATCAATAACAGTTAAAGTAAGTTAATCGAATCTGAGATTTTACCCCGAGTGTGACAAACTTTTATAGAATACGGTTAGATTTTCTAATGTTTTGCACTTAACAAAGGGTTAATTATGGCAGATCCCATCCTGATAGCGAAAAATGCAAAGAATGACGTCTTTCTTTTGCCCAAGCTGGCCAACCGTCACGGTTGCATCACCGGCGCAACCGGAACCGGTAAAACCATTACGCTTCAGGTATTGGCGCAAGCCTTTTCCCGCATCGGCACGCCGGTATTTCTGGCCGATGTAAAGGGCGATTTGACAGGTATTTCGCAAACAGGTGTTGAAAGCCCCAAATTGCTTGAGCGTCTGGAAAAATTTGGGCTGCCGGTACCGCAGTGGGGAGGCTGCCCCACTGTTTTATGGGATGTGTTTGGCGAGCAGGGACATCCGGTTCGTGCCACGATATCAGATATGGGGCCTTTGTTGCTGTCCCGTATGTTAAACCTGAATGACACGCAAACCGGCATCCTGAATCTGGTCTTCAAGGTGGCTGATGATGAAGATCATCTCTTGCTGGATCTGAAAGACCTTCGGGCCATGCTGCAAAACGTCAATGACAGGGCCGCCGAACTCAGGCCGGTGTATGGTAATGTGTCCGCCGCTTCGGTGGGGGCTATCCAGCGTGCATTGCTGCAGCTGGAAACCCAGGGGGCTGACCGCTTCTTCGGTGAGCCCATGCTGGATATCCACGACCTGATCCGCTGTAATGCGCAGGGCCAGGGCATGGTGAATATTCTGGCGGCAGACAAGCTGATGCAGTCACCTAAATTATATGCCGTGTTTTTGCTGTGGTTGTTGGCTGAAATTTATGAATCTTTGCCCGAAGTGGGTGACCCGGATCAGCCCAGGTTTGTGTTTTTCTTTGATGAGGCCCATTTGCTGTTTGACGATGCGCCCAAAGTCCTGCTGGAAAAAATTGAACAAATCGTTCGTTTAGTGCGCTCAAAAGGGGTAGGGGTTTATTTTGTCACGCAAAATCCGGCCGACATCCCTGACTCGGTGTTGGGCCAGTTGGGTAACCGGGTTCAGCATGCCCTGCGAGCCTTTACGCCACGTGACCAGAAGGCGGTAAAAACGGCGGCCGATACCATGAGACCTAATCCTGAGTTGGATATTGCGCGTGAAATTACTGAATTGGGTGTGGGTGAGGCCTTGGTTTCCTGTCTGGATGCCAAAGGCAGTCCCGGGATTACGCAGCGTGTCTGGGTTTTACCACCGGCCAGCCGAATGGGGCCAGCCACTGATGCAGAGCGTTATTCTATTCGCAACCTGTCGGGTTTTGCCGGAAAATACGACACCCTGATTGACAGGGAATCGGCGTTTGAAGTGCTTGCGCGTCGTGCCGAGCAGAAAAACGCTGAAGCAGCGACCCGCGTCCAGGCTGGAGATGAGGGCCTTTGGGGGGCGGTCAAGGAAATGATGATTGGTTCCACCGGACCGCGTGGCGGGCGCAAGGATGGCTTGGTTCAGCAAGTGGCCAAGGGGATGGTCAGGGATACGGCCAGAAAGATGCTGCGCGGTGTGTTGGGTTCGTTAATCGGCAAAAGCGGAAAACGGTAGTTTTTTATGGCTGAACGATGAGTGCTTGCCTCGTGGCTTTGGCCTGTCACACTGATATTCAGCCATTCATGCCGTTTTCCTGGATGGATTTTAAAATATTCGGATTGGCATTCAATAACATACGGGTTAACAGGCTTTTCAGCAACTCCACCTCTTGCTCGGTAAAGCCTTGCAGGTGATGGTTTAAAGCCTGGGCAACCGAAGGGAGCAGTTTTTCATTGACCTGTTTGCCTTTTTCGGTAAGTGTCAGTTTGATGACCCGGCGATCCTGCTCGCTACGCTGGCGGGTCAGGAACCCTTTGGCTTCCAGTCTGTCAAGCGTGCGTGTCATGGCGCCGGTATCCACTTCGGCAATACGGGCCACACAGGCGGGGGTATCCGCCTTGCTAAGCCCGATAATGGCAATAGGGTGCCATTGCGTGGCAGTCAGACCCAAAGGTGCCATGTTTTTTTCAATCATGTCATGAATGGAAAAATGGACCAGACGAATCAGATATCCAATGTTTTCCTGACCACGGGGAACGTCTTCAGGTTTGATTGTGAAGGCTTTTTCTGGTTGGGATAGGGATATTTTTTTGCTGTTCATTGTATTTATGGTTATATTTGCTTAGGCAGATACTGTCAAAGTATACTGTTTTTTTTATCGATTATGGTTGATATATATTGAATAATTGTTTTTATTAACTATCATTCTAGTAAATTCTTTATTAATCATAAGTGGAGTTAAACGTGGGTATCACATCAAAAGCCATTCAAATTGAGACACATGGTGGTCCTGAGGTCATGAAACTGGTGACCCTTGATGTTCCGGAACCGGCCGATAACGAAGTGCAAATCCGCCAAAAAGCGGTTGGACTGAATTTCATTGATATTTATTTCCGTACCGGTCTTTATGCCAGCCCGCTGCCGCATGGCCTGGGGTTTGAGGCTTCTGGTGTGGTGGAGGCAGTGGGTAAAAATGTTGCCCACCTGAAAGCGGGAGACCGTGTGGCATACGGCCAGAGCCCACTGGGTGCCTACGCCGAGGTGCGCAACGTGCCCGGCCATCAGGTGGTGAAAATACCTGATGGCATTTCTTTTGAAGAGGCCGCTGCCGTCATGCTCAAGGGTCTTACAGTTCAGTATCTGTTCAGGCAGACCTATCGCCTGCAAGAGGGTGAAACCATTTTGCTGCATGCGGCCGCCGGTGGTGTTGGGCTGATTGCCTGTCAGTGGGCCAAGGCCTTGGGTGTCAAATTGATTGGTACGGTGTCCAGCCCCGAAAAGGCCGATATTGCCAGGGCCCATGGTGCCTGGGCAACTATTAATTACACGAATGAAAATGTGGTGGAGCGTGTGCTGGAGTTAACCAACGGCAAGAAAGTGCCTGTAGTTTACGACGGGGTGGGTAAAGATACCTGGGAAATTTCCCTTGACTGTCTGCAGCCTCGTGGCCTGATGGTGAGCTACGGCAATGCGTCGGGTCCGGTTACCGGAGTTAACCTGGGAGTGCTGGCTACCAAAGGTTCTTTGTATGTGACCCGTCCAAGCCTGGGTGCTCATGTGAACACTTTAGAGAAAATGCAGGCAGCAGCCGATGAGTTGTTCCAAATGATCACCAGCAAGAAAATCAAGGTGCAAATTGACCAGCGTTATCCGCTGGAAGAGGTGGCTGAAGCCCATATTGCGCTGGCTTCACGCAAAACCACGGGTGCCACGGTACTGACCCTTGACTGATTGTTCATATTATTCATTTTTTAAAGTTTGATATTTAAAGGAAGAGGCAAGACAAATGCAGAAGGTTCAGCTGGGAATAAGCGATTTAATGGTGACAGATGTTTGTCTTGGAACCATGACATTTGGTGAGCAGGTGGATGAGAAAACTGCATTTGAGATCCTTGACCGGGCGGTAGGGCAGGGCATTAATTTCCTCGATACCGCCGAAATGTATTCGGTGCCTACCCGCAAAGAAACGTATGGGGCTACGGAAACAATCCTGGGCAATTGGTTTGGACGCAGTCCGGTGCCCCGTTCGGAAATCGTGCTGGCAACCAAGGTGGCCGGCCCTTCAAGGGGTACACCCTGGATTCGGGAAGGTACGGGCTTGACCGGCCAGGATATTATCGCTTCTTGTGAAGGGAGCCTTAAACGCCTGAAAACCGATTACATTGACCTTTACCAGATACACTGGCCCGAGCGACATGTACCGGCTTTTGGCCGGCGTTATTTTGATCCCGATAAAAAGCACGAACCGGTTACAACGATAGAAGAACAATTGCAGGCCCTGGATAAACTGGTAAAGGCAGGGAAGGTACGCTATATCGGCCTGTCCAATGAAACACCTTATGGCGTGTCCGAGTTTATCCGTCTGGCTGGCCAGATGGGCTTGCCCCGTGTGGCCACCATCCAGAACCCGTATTGCCTGTTGAACCGTGCCTATGAAAACGGGCTTGATGAAATGTGTTACCGGCACAAGGTGTCATTGCTGGCGTATTCACCATTGGGTTATGGCCTGCTTAGCGGCAAGTATGACCAAACCGGCACGACCGGGCCAGGTGCGCCGGCTGAGGCACGTATTACCCGTTATGAGTCTGTGCAAAAGCAGCGCTGGGGAAGACAGGCCTGCGTGGAGGCGGCCAGGGCTTATAATGCTTTTGCCCGTGAACTGGGCTTAAGTCCGGTTCAGCTGGCCCTGGGATTTTGTAATAGTAAATGGCAGGTGGACAGCACTATTATTGGTGTCAGAACGCTGGCGCAGCTTGATGAGGACATCAGCGCCATGCAAACCCGCCTTGACGCTGATGTGTTGGCGCAACTGGATGAGATGCGCCAGAAGTATTACGATCCTGCGCAGTAAGCACGCACGCGTTCCACTTCATTCTTGGAACCCAGAACCACGCCAACCCGCTGATGCAGTTCGGTTGGCTGGATATCCATAATACGATTGACGGAATCGGTGGCCATACCGCCGGCCTGTTCAACAATAAAGCTCATGGGATTGGCTTCGTACATCAGGCGCAGTTTGCCTGGTTTGTTGGGCTCACGCGAATCCCAGGGGTACATGAAAATGCCGCCACGGCTTAAGATGCGGTGCACATCGGCCACCATCGAAGCCACCCAGCGCATGTTGTAGTCTTTGCCCAGCGGCCCGGTTTTGCCAGCCAGACAGTCATCAATATACTGGCGAACCGGTGGTGCCCAGTGCCGCATGTTTGACATGTTAATGGCAAACTCCTTGGTGTCTGCCGGAATCTGGATGTTTTCATTGGTGAGCATCCAGGTGCCGGTTTCACGGTCAAGGGTAAAGCCAACCACGCCATTGCCCAAAGTAATCACCAGCATGGTTTGTGGCCCGTATACGGCGTAGCCGGCCGCTACCTGCTGGGTGCCTGGCTGAAGGAAATCCTCTTCGTTGATTTCACGACCAGAGGATTCGGCAGGTGCTTTCAGGATAGAGAAAATAGTACCAATAGAGACGTTCACATCAATGTTGGAGGAGCCGTCAAGGGGATCAAACAGCAGCAGGTATTCGCCTTTGGGGTAGCGATTGGGGATTTTATGGATGGTTTCCATTTCTTCAGAAGCCATGGCCGCCAGCTGGCCGCCCCATTCGTTGGCTTCAAGCAGGATTTCATTGGACATGACGTCCAGTTTTTTCTGGACTTCGCCTTGGACGTTTTCAGATTCCAGGCTACCCAATACACCGCCCAGGCTACCTTTGCCAACGGCGTGCCCAATGCTTTTGCAGGCGCGTGCAACCACTTCGATAAGCAGGCGTACTTCTGCCTGCAATGCGTTATTCTGGCGTTGTTGTTCTACCAAATATTGCGTCAGGGTCTTAAATTTCATTCTTGCAGATTCCTCAGGTTTCAGATATTCAATGCTTTGGATACGATTTCAAATACGTTTTTGGACAGGCCGGGATGCGCTTCAACGCGTTTAAGGGCTTGCTGCATACCGGCTTTCAGGGCAGGCGCATAACGGGACCAGTTGTCCATGACACGGGCTAAACGGGCAGCAATTTCAGGGTTGATGCCGTCCAGGGCAATCACCTGGTCGGCCCAGAATGCATAGCCCGAACCGTCGCTCTTGTGCAGTCCTTCTGTGTTGTTGATGCAAAACTGGAAGATCAGGGAGCGTGCACGGTTTGGATTGCGCAGGTTAAAGGCCGGGTGTGCCATCAGGCCCAGGATGGTTTGTGCGTTGGTATGGCGGGCATTGGCCTGCAGGGCAAACCATTTGTCGACAACCAGCGGGTCATGTTGCCATTGTTCATAAAATTGGGCCAGGGCTTCATCACGCTCATCGCCTTCATAATGGCTGACCAGTGCGGAAAGCGCACCAAGACGGTCGGTCATGTTGCTGGCATTCTGGTATTGCGCAAAGGCGGCCTGGATGGCTGACGGGTTCTGGATAGACAATAAATAGGCGAGTGCCAGATTTTTCAGGCTGCGACGGCCCGCGCTGATGGCATCGGGGCTGTAACGTCCGGGGGTTTCATTCTGGCCAAGGGTTTGCTGCCATAAATCCAGCAGGCCATTGGCCAGTTTTTCACGAACAAAATCGCGAGCCCAGGCAATAGCCACGGGTTCAATCGGTGTCATGCGCTCGGCAAGGACTTTTTCCGAAGGCAGGGTCAGTAACCAGGCGCGATAACCGGCATCAAGGCTTGGGTCAGTCAGGTTGGTTTGCCAGACTTGCAGCAGGGCAGGGTCCAGTTCCGGCTGTCCGCCCTGCGCCAGGAGGGCGGCAATGCGCAGCAACTCATTTGAGCTTAGTGCTTGTACGGCTTCCCAGCGTGCAAAAGGATTGCTGTCATGGGCGCACAAAATCGCCAGTTCCTGTTGGTTCCAGGGATAATCCACAATGACCGGTGCCGAAAAATCGCGCAGTAATGAGGGAATCGGCCGTTCGGAGATCTGGTCGAAGTGCCAGGTCTGGCTTTCTTCTATCAGTTCAAGCAAAACAGTGGTTTGCGGGCGGCCTTCAAATTGCAGCATGAGCGGCTGGCCAGACTGGCTGATGAAACCCATGGAAAAGGGAATATGGAAGGGCTTCTTGACAAAGCCGTTTTGCAGTTTTTCAACGCCAACCGGTGCGCAGCTTTGTGACAGGGTAATTGAGCAACGCTGTTGCGCTTCATTGTAAGCAAGCTGTACCGTTACCCGAGGCGTACCGGCCTGTGAATACCAGTTCCTGAACAGGGACAGGTCTTTGCCCGGATTGCGTTGGGTGTAAACCGATTCCATGACATTGATGAAGTCATCACAGGTGACGGCCTGGCCATCATGACGACGGAAGTATTCATCCATGCCGGCACGAAAACCCTCTTCACCCAGCAAGGTGTGCTGCATGCGAATGACTTCAGCGCCTTTTTCGTAAATGGTTGCCGTGTAGAAATTGGCAATTTCCTGGTAACTTTCAGGGCGGATGGGGTGGGCCATAGGGCCTGCGTCTTCGGGGAATTGGGCGGTTCTTAAACGGGTCACGTCGTCAATACGCTTGATGGCACGGGCACTGGCTGCCGCAGAGGCATCCAGATTCCTGGCCATCATGTCTGCGGAAAACTCCTGGTCGCGGAAAACCGTGAGCCCTTCTTTCAGGCTAAGCTGGAACCAGTCGCGGCAAGTAATACGGTTACCGGTCCAGTTATGAAAATATTCGTGGCCAATGACCGACTCAATGCCTTCATAGTTGGCATCGGTGGCGGTATTGGGGTCGGCCAGGACATAGGCGGCATTGAAAATATTAAGCCCTTTGTTTTCCATGGCGCCCATATTGAAATCGCGCACAGCCACAATCATGAAACGGTCAAGGTCCAGTTCAAGGCCAAAGCGCGCTTCGTCCCACTTCATCGCATTTTCCAGGGATTCAAGCGCCCATTCGGTTTGGTGTCCCGAGCCTTTGTCGCTATAAACCTGCAACAGGACTTCGCGGCCGCTTTGGGTGGTGGCGTGTTTTTCACGAATATCAAAGTCGCCGGCAACCAGGGCAAACAAATAGCTGGGTTTGCGAAACGGGTCTTCCCAGGTGGCCTGGTGGCGTCCGTCGGGAAGGTCTGTGCTGGCACACAGGTTGCCATTGGAGAGCAGGTAGGGGTAACGGGCTTTGTCGGCACAAATGGTGACGGTGTAGGTGCTCATGACATCGGGGCGGTCCGGGAAAAAGGTGATGCGCCGGAAGCCTTCCGCTTCACACTGGGTGAAAAAGCTGTTACCCGAGACATACAAACCCATCAGGGTGCTGTTTTCCTGCGGGTTGCACTCGGACACAATGCTGAGTTCGAATTGTCCTTGCAGGGAAGGAACAACCAGGGTTTGTTCGTTCAGTGAATACTGGTGTTCGCCAAGTGCTTTACCGTTAATGGAAACGGCAACCAGCCTGATGTCTTCTCCGTTCAGGACCAGATCGGCAGGCCGGTTTTCTTTGCTGCTGACCGAAAGCGTGCTGGTAATGCGGGTGGAGGTTTCGTGAAGATCGAAATGCAATGCAACATTTTCAATGTTGAAAGGGTATTCACGATAGTCGAGACGGTGTATGGTGGTGGGTGTATTTGACGACATTGCAATAAAAATTATCCTGATTAATGCGACTAATTATAGATGTTTTAAATGCTTTAAAATAATAATCATCGCTTGTGTGTCACAATGCATCATATGCCCAGTCAATGGGAATTAACCGTAACCCCAAAGCCCTGTATCATGAATACTGTCTTTTCAAAGCCAAGCTTGCGCATTTTCCCAATGGCCGCTTTCGTGCTGTTGCTGACAGCCTGTTCAACAACTCAACGATTCACGACCCAAACAACTTCTTTCCAGCAATGGCCGGCCAATGCCCAAGGGCAGCTTTACCGTTTTAATACCTATGCCGGGCAGAATCTTGAAAAAGCCAGTTATGAAAGTTTGTTGCGCAATCATATGTGGAAGACAGGACTTATTGAGGCTGCAGGCAGCCAAAAGGCCCGTTTCGAGGTTTCTTTTGATTATGGCGTGCAAAGCCGCCAGCAAATGGTGCGGGAAAACGATCCGTTTTATGATCCGTTTTTCTATCCCACTTTTAATTTTGGCTGGGGGTGGGGGTATCACCACCCTTTTTATAGTGGTGTCGGTTTTGCCATGGCGCCACAGTACCGTTATGTGCAGGCCAGTTATAATCGATACCAGCTGCACGTTTCCATCCGTGACTTGAATAACAGTGGTGCTGAAGTTTATCAGGCTACTGTATTGGCCGACTCCAATAAAGCCAGCCTGACACAGGTAATGCCTTTTCTGACCGCGTCTGTTTTTGATGGATTCCCCGGAAAAAACGGGCAGGTGCGTAAAATAAATTTTGACATTGAGAAAAATGAACCTAATTGATTCTGATATGCTAAGCCTGTCAACCGCCAAATCACTTTTGCTTGATCCCTGGGGTCTGCACGAAGGGCATCTGGCCAGTGCCTTGGGTGAAATTTTCACTCATAAGGTTGATTATGCCGATCTGTATTTCCAATACACGCGCAGCGAGAGCTGGAGCCTTGAGGAAAGCATTGTCAAAACCGGCAGTTTTTCCATTTCACAAGGTGTGGGGGTACGTGCCGTTTCAGGAGAAAAAACCGCTTTTGCGTATTCCGACGTGCTTTCCCCCGAGGCCTTGCTGTCTTCAGCCAAAACGGTCAAGACCATTGCCCGGCAGGGAGCAGGAAAAACCAAGGTGCTGGCTGGCGAAAACCGTCCTCATGATCTGTACAAAGGGGTTGATCCGCTTGCCAGCCTGTCGGCAACCGACAAGGTCAGCCTGCTGGAACGGGTTGAAAAAATGGCCCGTGCCAAAGACCCCCATGTTATCCAGGTCATGGCCGGGCTGGGCGCCGAGTACGATGTCGTGCTGATTGCGGGCAGTGACGGGCGTCTGGTTGCCGATGTGCGTCCTTTGGTGCGCCTGTCCCTGACGGTCCTGGCAGAACGCAACGGCCGCCGTGAAATGGGTCACGCCGGTGGCGGTGGTCGTTTGGGGCTGAATTATTTTTCAGATGATTTGCTGCAGTCTTATGTGGATAAGGCCGTTCATGAGGCGCTGACCAATCTTGAGGCCCGTCCGGCGCCTGCCGGCGAGATGACGGTTGTGTTGGGTTCGGGCTGGCCGGGCATTTTGCTGCATGAAGCGGTAGGGCATGGCCTTGAAGGGGACTTCAATCGCAAGGGCTCCAGCGTATTCTCTGGCCGTATTGGTGAGCGGGTTGCTTCCAAAGGGGTAACTGTGATTGATGATGGCACCATCCAGGATCGTCGGGGCTCTCTTAACGTAGATGATGAAGGCAATCCTACCCAGCGTAATGTACTGATTGAAGATGGGATCTTGCGCGGTTATATGCAAGATTCCCTGAATGCCCGTTTAATGAAAACCCCGGTTACCGGTAATGGCCGCCGCGAGTCATTTGCCCATCTGCCCATGCCGCGCATGACCAATACCTTCATGCTGGCTGGCCAGGAAGATCCGCAGGAAATTATTTCATCGGTTAAAAACGGCCTGTATGCGGTTAATTTTGGTGGCGGCCAAGTGGACATTACCAGTGGAAAATTTGTTTTCTCCACGTCTGAAGCTTATTTGATCAAAAATGGCAAAATCAGTCATCCGGTTAAAGGGGCTACTTTAATTGGCAACGGCCCCGATGCCATGAACAAGGTATCCATGATTGGCAATGATCTGTCGCTTGATTCGGGTGTGGGCACGTGTGGCAAGGAAGGTCAAAGCGTGCCTGTTGGTGTTGGTATGCCCACGATCCGCATGGATGGCTTGACCGTTGGCGGTACCGCTTAAGGTTATGCCTGAGTGTGGTGCATTAAGAACATCTTTTCATTATTTTTATTGCATTGCAGTAAATTAGGCAATATTTAAAAAAAGCTGTGCTAGGATATTAATACCATGAAGCATTTATCTGTGTCTTTTTACTTCTTTTATTTTAGTTTTTCAAAGCCTTGGGCGGAGAGAAGGACACAGCTTACGCAGTAGAAATAGCCAAATTCCTAAAAAGCCGCCAGAGAACCTGGCGGCTTTTTGTATATATATCGCCATAAACGCAAGCATTCAAAAACCTGGAGTTAACCGTGTCTTACAATACAGATGATTTACGCATTCGAGAAATTAAAGAATTAAGTCCTCCATCCCACCTGATGCGCGAGTTTCCGTGTACCACCAAAATTTCAAATGTGGTCCATGAAGCACGTGATGCCGTACACAAAATCATTCATGGCGATGATGACAGGATGGTGGTGGTTATTGGCCCATGTTCAATTCATGACCCCAAGGCGGCACTGGAATATGTAAAACGCCTGAAAGCGGAACGGGAGCGTTTTAAAGGTGAGCTTGAAATTATCATGCGTGTCTATTTTGAGAAGCCACGAACAACCGTAGGCTGGAAAGGTCTCATCAATGACCCGGGGCTTGATGGCAGCTTCAATATCAACAAGGGCTTGCGTCTTGCCCGTCAATTGTTGCTGGCCGTCAATGATGAAGGCGTGCCGGCCGGTTGCGAGTTTCTGGATATGATCACCCCCCAGTACATCGCCGACCTGGTTTCCTGGGGGGCCATCGGCGCCCGTACCACCGAAAGTCAGGTGCACCGCGAGTTGGCTTCCGGCCTGTCCTGTCCTGTTGGTTTCAAGAACGGAACCGATGGCAATATCAAGATCGCCATTGATGCCATCAAGGCGGCATCCCAGCCCCATCACTTCCTGTCGGTCACCAAAGGGGGGCACTCCGCCATCGTGTCCACCCTTGGCAATGAAGACTGTCACCTTATTTTACGGGGTGGCAAGGCACCCAACTATGATGCCCAGAGCATTAACGATTCATCAGAGCAACTGACCAAGGCAGGCCTGTCGGCCAAAATCATGGTTGATGCCAGCCATGCCAACAGTAGCAAAAAGCCTGAAAACCAGCCGATGGTCATGGATGATATTGCCCGTCAGATGGAAGCCGGTGACCAGCGTATTTTTGGTGTCATGATTGAAAGTCACCTGGTTGGCGGACGTCAGGACCTGGTTGAAGGGCAGGAGCTGGTATATGGGCAGAGCATTACCGATGGCTGTATTGACTGGGAGACCTCAGTACAGGTGCTGGAGCGATTGGCCCAGGCGGTCAAGGTGCGCCGTGCTCTTGCCGCAGAAAATGATAACTAAAACTTGCAATGTGAAATAAATACGGGCCAAATCCTTTTTGGCCCGTATTTGTATGGGATCCAGCTTCCTGGTCTCTCGTTATTAGGGTTATTTCGGTATGTCATCCCCTTATGCTGATAGGTATACTTGAAGGCAGCAGCAGGCAAGCAATGGTCTGGAATAAAGGAAAGGGACATGATGGCACAAGAGGAACCGGTAACAGGATTGAATGATTTTTCAGATTTGATTGCCGAACTGGAGAGCGCACTGCCATCTCACTGTATTTTAAGCCGGCCGGAAGAGAAAAAACCTTTCGAATGTGATGGCCTGACCTTGTTCAAGGAAATGCCGGCCATTGTTGTTTTGCCCGAAAATGAAGAACAAATTATCCATGTCCTGAAAACCTGCAAAAAACATGCCGTGCCAGTGGTTCCCCGAGGAGCGGGAACGGGTTTGTCGGGTGGGGCAACACCGCATTCACAAGGTGTTTTGCTGGGGGTGTCAAAACTGAATAAGATTCGCCATATAGACCCTGTTGCCGCCATTGCAGTGGTAGAGCCAGGCGTACGGAATCTGGCTATTTCAGAAACCGTTGCCCAATATGGGCTTTATTATGCCCCCGACCCTTCCAGCCAGATTGCCTGTTCAATTGGTGGCAATATTGCCGAAAATGCAGGGGGTGTGCATTGCCTTAAATACGGGCTTACCGTGCACAATGTCATGCGGGTTCGCATGATTACCATAGATGGTGATATTGTTGAGCTTGGTTCAGCAGCCCCGGATTCTCCGGGTCTGAACCTGTTATCGGTCTTTATCGGTTCAGAAGGCATGTTGGGTATTGTGACTGAAGCAACAGTAAAACTTATTCCCAAGCCAGAGGCCGCAACGGTCATCATGGCCAGCTTTGATTCAATCAAGGCTGCCGGTGATGCCGTGAGGGACATTATTGCGGCAGGCATCATACCGGCCGGCCTGGAAATGATGGATCAACGGGCCACGCAAATGGTTGAGCCCTTTGTGAAGGCTGGTTATGACCTGGATGCCCAAGCCATTCTATTGTGCGAATCAGATGGGGCACCCCAGGAGGTGGAAGATGAAATCCAGCGCATGAAGGCCGTTTTTGAAAAGGCGGGGGCAGTGCGTCTGCAGGTATCAGCCAACGAGCAAGAGCGCCTGTTATTTTGGGCTGGTCGCAAAAATGCTTTTCCGGCTGCCGGACGGGTTTCTCCCGACTATTATTGTATGGATGGCACGATTCCCCGCAAGCAAATCGCCAACGTATTAACGCAAATGGCCGAGATGGAACGCAAGTACGGCTTGCGTTGCGCCAATGTGTTTCACGCCGGTGATGGCAACCTGCATCCACTTATCCTGTTTGACGCGAATGATCCTGATGAGGTTCGCCGTGCCGAGGATTTTGGTGCCGAGATTCTTGAGTTGTGTATCAAGGTGGGTGGTACGGTAACGGGCGAACATGGTGTCGGGTTGGAGAAAATCAACCAGATGTGTTCCCAGTTTACCCGTGATGAGCTGGATGCTTTCATGGCCATAAAACGTGCCTTTGATCCGGAGGAATTACTGAATCCGACCAAACAGATCCCAACCCTGAACCGTTGTGCCGAATATGGAAAAATGCATGTTCATGCCGGTCAAATCAAATTTCCTGAATTAGAGCGATTTTAAGATTATGTCATTTGTTTTGAATGAACTCAGTGAGCAGGTGGTTGCCGCGGCTGCCTCGCACAAGCGTGTGCTGGTAAAAGGCAGCGGCAGCAAGGGTTTCTATGGCAATCCAGAGACCACTACATCGGAAAACATGGTTTTGCTGGATGTGACGGCCTATAAGGGGGTGGTCGAGTATGAGCCTTCAGAATTGGTCATGACGGCAGCATGCGGCACGCCTTTGCATGAAATTGAAAAGCTGCTGGATGAGCAGAACCAGATGCTGCCCTGGGAACCTCCGCATTTTGGACCACAGGCAACGATTGGTGGTGCCATTGCCACAGGGTTGGCCGGTCCCCGGCGGATGGCTGCCGGTGCAACCGCCGATTTTGTGCTGGGCGTCCGGATGATGAATGCCGAAGGTCGGATATTGCGTTTTGGCGGGCAGGTCATGAAGAATGTGGCGGGATATGATGTCTCAAGATTGTTGGTGGGTTCTTTAGGCATATTCGGGCCATTAATGGAAATATCCTTCAAGGTCTTGCCCAAGCCATTGTGTGAGAGAACACTCAGGCACGCTTGTACGATTAACCAGGCCATGGATGTTTTTCGTCAGATACATGCTCGTTCCTTGGGTGTCAGTGCCAGTGCATGGGTGCCCGAGGATGGTAAAAACGGACATATGTATTTGCGGCTGTCCGGCTCTGGTGTGGCCGTTTCCCAGGCCATTGTCCAATTGCCCGGTGATGAGTTGGTGGATGCGGATGCCCGTGCTTTCTGGCTTTCGTTGCGTGAACAAACACATCCGTTTTTCAATGACGCAACTATTTGGCGGGTTTGTGTTCCACCGCTGGCAGGCAAAATGAATGAATCCATTCCGCTGGTGGAATGGGGAGGAGGCCAGCGGTGGGTTAGACGGGTTCAGGATACCCGGCATATCAGGCATAATGCCCAACAATTGGGGGGGCACGCAACCTTGTTTCGATATCCCGGACCTGATGCCATTCCTGCTGATGGTGTTTTTCATCCGTTCAGGACCAATATAGAGGGCATTAGCCGCCGCCTGAAAAATGCGCTTGATCCCCGCGGCATTTTCAATCCGGACCGTTTAATTATAAAACTGTGAGTCAAAAGCATGCAAACCAATTTAGCCCAATGGGCCAAGGACAGTCTGGATGGTCAAGTCATTGATGAGATCTTGAGAAAGTGCGTGCATTGCGGGTTTTGCCAGGCCACCTGTCCAAGTTATCAGATTCTGGGAGATGAGCTGGATAGCCCAAGGGGACGTATTTACCTGATCAAGGAAATGGTGGAAGGGCAGGTGCCAACAGCCATTTCACAAACTCATCTTGATCGATGCCTGACTTGCCACAATTGTGAAACCACCTGTCCGTCGGGGGTTGAGTATGGAAAGTTGCTGGATATTGGCCGTGAACTTGTTGATGAAAAAGTCAGGCGTGGTTTTGCGGATCGCCTGAAACGCAAAATGCTGGCCAAAGGATTGAATTCAGCGCTCTTCGGTTTATCAGTACGTGTCGGGCGGCGTTTCCGGTCTGTCCTGCCCGAAAGGCTGGCTGGCAAATTGCCAGTGGCCCGTGCGGCAGGTCGGCGGCCTGCCAACATGCATGCACGCAAGGTTTTGCTTCCAATGGGGTGTGTCCAGCCTGATTTGATGCCCTCAATTGATGCTGCCAGCATTCGGGTATTGGATGCGGTGGGTATTTCCGCCTATGAATTGCCGGCCAGGGCATGTTGCGGCGCTGTTAATTTTCATTTGGGTGAAGCCGGTTCTTCCCTGCAGCAAATGCGACACAATCTCGATACGTGGGTCCCATTGCTGAAGGACGGCAAAATAGAGGCGATTGTCATGAATGCATCGGGTTGTGGCGCTTTTGTGAAAGAATACCCATTTCATTTGAGGCATGATCCTGTCTATCTGGAAAAGGCAAATTATCTTGTAGACCATGTCAAGGATCTTGCCGAGATATTGGCGCCTCATGCGGTCGAACTTGGGAATAAGCTTCTCAATAAATTGCCCGGTCCAGTTGCTTTTCATCCTCCATGTACCTTGCAGCACTGGCAGGGTTTGCGACCGCTAACCGAAAAACTGCTGGCTGAAATGGGTTTCAAACTGACGGCCTTCGGAGAGTCCAATCTGTGTTGCGGTGCCGCTGGTACCTATTCACTGTTGCAACCTGAGATTGCCTTGCCATTGCGTGACCGCAAGCTGGCCGCAATAGGCAGCGCCGGGCCGGTGAATATGATCATTACCTCCAATATGGGCTGCATGTCCCATTTGCAAAGCGGTACTTCTAAACCGGTCAGACACTGGATTGAAGTAGTTGATGATGGCTTAAGTACTTAAGCCCTAAAATGATGATTCATCGCGTAAAATAGCGGGATGAATCAGAAATCATCAAAACCACGCGTTGTTATTGGCATGTCCGGAGGGGTCGACTCCTCGGTCAGTGCCTGGCTGCTCAAGCAGCAGGGCTATGATGTTGTTGGTCTTTTCATGAAAAACTGGGAAGACGATGACGACTCCGAATATTGCTCATCCCGCCAGGACTGGCTTGACGCGGCCAGTGTCGCTGATCTGGTTGGGGTAGACATAGAAGCGGTCAACTTTTCTGCTGAATATAAAGACCGGGTTTTCTCGGAGTTCCTGCGGGAATATTCGGCCGGCCGTACCCCCAACCCCGATGTGCTGTGCAATGCCGAAATCAAATTCAAGGCGTTTTTAGACCATGCCATGCAACTGGGGGCTGAATATATTGCCACCGGGCATTATGCGCGGGTTCGTTCAGTTCAGCATAACGGCCAAACGCAATTCCAGCTTCTCAAGGGCCTGGATCCTGCCAAAGACCAAAGTTACTTCCTGCACCGCCTGAATCAGGCACAGTTGTCCAAGGCCATCTTTCCCTTGGGTGAAATTGAAAAGCAGGAAGTGCGGCGTATTGCCCATGAACTGAAGTTGCCCAATGCAGCCAAAAAAGATTCCACCGGTATCTGCTTTATCGGAGAACGGCCTTTCCGTGAATTCCTGAACCGTTATTTGCCAACCCAGCCAGGCCCTATTCTTACCGATGATGGCCAGGAAATAGGCAAGCACTATGGTCTTGCCTTTTATACGCTAGGGCAACGCAAGGGCCTGGGTATTGGCGGCGTCAAGGGTCGCCAGCAGGCTGATGGCACGGCCGATGCCTGGTATGTGGCCCGCAAGGATCTGGCCAATAATATTCTTTATGTCGTTGCCGGACACGATCATCCCTGGCTGCTGTCATCCGAACTGCATGCCGAAGATCTTAGCTGGTTAGCCGGCCATGCTCCTGAACCGGGTGTGTATGGTGCAAAAACCCGTTACCGCCAGGCAGACGCGACCTGTCGTCTGGTTGGCAGCAGCCAGGCACGCCTGAGGTTATCGTTTGAACAGCCACAATGGGCAGTCACCCCCGGGCAATCCGCCGTTCTTTATGAGGGTGATGTCTGTCTTGGTGGCGGCATAATTTATTAATTTCTTTATTTTTATCTTTTCTTACCTATGAAAATTGCAGATCAACTCAGTACGCTTAATGCCTTGTCTCCGTTAGACGGCCGTTATGCCTCACGTGGCAATGCCTTGCGTGAATATCTGTCCGAAGCCGGCTTCATGGCTCACCGCGTCGAAGTCGAGGTCTCCTGGTTAATAGCCCTGTCAGATGCCGGCTTGCCAGAACTGGCTCCTTTTTCGGTGCAGGCCAGACAAAAACTGAGCAATCTGGTTGAAAACTTTACCGAAGCCGATGCCGAGCGCATTAAAGAAATTGAACGGACAACCAACCATGACGTCAAGGCGGTTGAGTATTTCCTGAAAGAAAAAGTGGCGGATGACGAAGAGCTGGCCAAGGCAGGTGAATTCATTCATTTTGCCTGCACCTCTGAAGATATCACGAATACTTCACATGCCCTGATGCTTGGCCGAGTACGTGACAATGTTGTATTGCCACGCCTTAACGAAGTGCTGGCCGAGCTGGTTCGTTATGCCAATCTGTTTGCCGACCAACCCTTGCTGTCCAGGACACACGGCCAGCCAGCCAGCCCAACCACCATGGGCAAAGAGTTTGCCAATGTTGCCGCCCGCCTGAAGAATGCCATCGCTGCGGTAGCCGCTGTAGAGCCGCTGGCAAAACTTAACGGCGCAACTGGCAATTACAATGCTCACTTGTCAGCTTATCCTGACATCAATTGGCCAGCGCTTAGCAAAGGCGTCCTGAACAAACTGGGCCTGACCCAAAATGAGCACACCATACAGATTGAACCGCATGACTGGATGTCAGCCCTGTTTGATGCCATTGGTCGCGCCAACACGATTATCCTTGACCTGGATCGTGATATTTGGGGTTATATTGCTTTGGGCTATTTCAAGCAGCGTCTTAAAGAGGGTGAAGTGGGCTCTTCAACCATGCCACATAAAGTAAACCCTATCGATTTTGAGAACTCTGAAGGTAACATTGGCCTGGCCAACGCACTTTTGCGTCATCTGTCAGAAAAACTGCCGGTTTCACGTTGGCAACGGGATCTGACCGATTCTACCGTCTTGCGTAATCTGGGTGTTGCACTGGGTTACTGCATGGTGGCATGGGACTCATGCCTGAAAGGCCTGGGCAAACTGGAAATCAATGCTTCAGCCATTGATGCCGATATTGATGCCTGCTGGGAAGTATTGGCCGAGCCTGTGCAAACCGTCATGCGTCGTTATGGCTTGCCACAACCCTATGAGCAGTTGAAGGCGCTTACCCGTGGACGTGGCATTACCCAGGATGCGTTGCGCGAGTTTATTGCCCAGCTTGATTTGCCTGCGGAACCCAAACAGCGCCTGCTGGATATGACACCCCGCTCATATATTGGCCTGGCCGCTGAGCTGGCCCGTAAAGTTGGCTAAGCCCAAACAGCTTTAAGAATACGGATTCAAATGTAAACCGGTCTTTATTCCCTGACTTAATAAAAACAATGCAAGATATACATCGCGCATTGTTTTTTTTGGGCTTTTGAGGATTTTGTAATTGGTTTGAAATACATTTCGGGATACCATTTGTAATAAATATTTCATAACCAGGAGTAAATGAATGAAAAAGCAAATGACGGTTTTGGCCTTAGCCTGTACCACCTTTTTTTCTGCTGCAGTCAATGCACAGTTTGCCAAACCTGAAGATGGCATAGAGTATCGTCAAGCAGCCAAAGTGCTGCTGGCTTCCCATTTTGGCAGAATGGTACCCGTTATTAAAGGTGAAGCCCCTTACGATGCAGAAGCCATTAAAGAAAATGTGGCTATCCTGAATACCTTGGCTGGTTTGCCTTGGGTGGCTTTTGGTCCCGGGTTTGAAGGGGGTGATGCCAAGCCTGAAGTATGGTCAGATGCCAAGGGTTTTGAGGAAAAGCGTGAGAACTTCAAGGTTGCCATTCAAAACCTGTCTGCCGCTGCCAATAGCTCAGACCTGAACAAGTTGAAAGCGGCTTTTGGTAAAGCTGGCCAAAGCTGTAAATCCTGTCACGATTCTTATCGTAAAGACTAGGCCCGCCCATGTTTATGCAAGCCGCTTAAAGGCCGTTTGCGATAAACCCGGTCAAAAGACTTGACGCCCTCATTCTCTTTTGACTTAAGCACAAAAAACCGGACTTTAGTCCGGTTTTTTGTGCTTTAAGCCTTATGAGATTGCTTGACAGCGAACAGCAGCATTAATAGAAAGAACCGCTGCTGCTGGCTCCAAGCGTGCTTATCCAATAAACAAAGCCAGACGTGATCGCCAGGGTAAGCAAACCCATGATGCGGGTCTGCAGGTTGTCTGTGGCACTTTGGATGTTTTTAGGTTGTTGCAACAGGATTTGGGTTTTACCTGAAACCATGGTTGCCACCAGATTCTGTTTTTTGAAAATCCGGTAATAAATGATGGCCAGTATATGCAGGGCAAACAAAATAATCATGACAGGTTCATTGCTGCGATGCAGGGAACTCATGGTTTTGCTGAAAGCCGAATTCAAATGGGCCAGAGGACCTTCGGTAAAAATATCATCGGTGGTGAAAAGGCCACTGAAGGCCTGAAAACCGAAAACCGCCAGCATGGCAATTACTGACAAAGCACCTAGCGGATTATGGCCCAGGGATGTATAAGTCCCTTTCAGATAGCGGGCAATGGTGGCAGGCCCTTTGATAAATTGGCAGAACCGGGCATAATATGAGCCCGTGAAACCCCAGATAATACGGAATAAAATCAAACTGAGTACACAATAACCGAACTTTAAATGCCAATCAATCCAGATAATGCCACTGTTGGCCATCCAGCCTTCGGTAGTGCCTGCCGCTTTAATGGTAAAAAACGCGGCAAGTACACAGAAAGCCAAAGCCCAATGAAAAAAACGGGTGGGTAAATCCCATACATGAACGGTTTGATGATTGCTTTGATGCATATTATTAAATATTTAAGTTTCCAAAAACAAATTGCAGTGTTAGGATGATGTCAATAACGACTTGATCAATTACTTGATTGATTTTCTTTACCTGCTTTAATATCCTGCATATTACATAAAGAAAATGCTGATTTCATGACAATGGTAACAGTATAACCCATGAATTTTTCCATACATTTTGCTGGCAAGCATTTAGTCCGGTATATTGTGCCAATGATGGCACTTGTGTTGGCAGGTTGTTCATCAACTCCTTCCAAAAAAGATCGCTCACTGGAGCATGCGCCCAGAAAACAGGTTGAGCGGGTGGCCTATAACGGTAGTCCGGCAGTAGCTGCCACACAGGCAAAAACCATGTTGGTAGGACAAGTTTACATCCGCGACAGAGTCAATGGCGGAGATCGAACCGGTGCCTATCTTGATGTTGTCCTTAATCCGGTATCATCGGTAAGCAACCAGTGGTACCAGGAAGTGTGTCGCGCAGGGAAGGTGTTGAACGGTCAGGCAGACCAGCGTTATGTCCGTGACGCTTTTTATGTAAAAACCAATGATTTTGGGCAGTTCGCTTTTACAAGTGTGCCTGTGGGGGAGTATTACCTGACCTCGCGCCTGTATTGGATAGACACCAAGCCCATGAGCGGACCGGTTGAATACGGTGGCCTGTTATCCAAAAAAGTCAGCCTGGTTGCGGGCACCAATGCTTTTGATCTTAATGATGCAGACAGGTGTCGCGGATATTTTCATTAATCCATGGTTTACGATAATTTAATGTTTTTTAACAAAAAAAATCAATCGAACAGAATATAATTGAAAGATAATTCTTTTTTTCTGAGTATTGTTTTTGAAAGGTCTTTTATGAAATTAGTTAAGGTTTTAGGGCTGACGGTTTTGTCCGTTGCGTTGACCGGTTGCGGTCTATTCGGTTCAAAAGAGGCTTCCAGCGCCAATACTGCACAGGCATCTGCTGCCAAGCCGGTCGTTGCGAATAATGCCAGAATGGTCCAGAAAAAAGGTAATGGCGATATTGAAATTTATGTTGGTTCAATTACAAAATCCACACCTAAAAAAGGCAAAAACGGCAAGACTTTGGCGCTGGAAGACGTGGTTATCAAGTCTGGTGATCAAACTTACTACACATCAGGCGTTTTGTTAAACCGGGCCGATGTGAAAACGGTTTTTGTGGCTAAAGCCAAAGACAAACCGGCCCTGGGCCTGCGCCTTACGCCCACTGGCGCAACCAAGCTGAAATCAGCTATTAATGATAAGTCAAACTTGCACAAAACCGTTTTGGCCAGTATGGATAAATCGGTATTTTCAACCATGACAACCTCTGAGGCTCAACTGGAAGACGGTGTCTTGCTGATTCCCATGCTGACGTTGGTCAATGCCAGAGATACGGCTGACATGATCAGGACAAAAAAGTAAACAAATGCCATCAAATTTTAGGGTTGTTGACATTTGCAAGCAATAACCCGTCTTGTTTTTTTAGAATGCATGTGTTGTAATTTGCGTATGGCAGATGAATAATTGCTTTAACTAATAAGGAATTTACATGAAAATCTCACGCAAACTTGGTTTGGTTATTTTGCCGCTTGCTGTGGCGTTAGCAGGATGTGAAACAGTTAAAAAGACCGAAACGACAGAAACTGCGGCACCAGCTCAGGCTGCCAGCGTAGATGTTTACACTGCTTCAGATAAAGTGATTAAAGGCTTCCGTCCTTTCAAGCTTAGCGAGCAGCAAACCATTTATGTCAGTCCAACACCGGTTATTACCCGTGAAAACCTCACAACCATTAACCATGTTCGTGATAACCAAGGTCGCACCTTCATCAAACTAGGCTTGAATCCCGCTGGTGTCGATGCGCTGTCAAAAGTCAATAAACAGTATGGATACGCAACCACTATTGGTGGTCAGCTGGCTTCCATTACCGGTGTAAAACAAGGCTCAGACTTCCTTTTCATGGTGCGTGACGACGCAACTGCAGATTCAATCATGAAAGCGGTTGTTCCCCAGCAGGCTGCAAAATAAATGCCCAGTTAAGCCAGTCTTGATTTCTGGCTAAAATCAGTAAAACCTTGTGTCATCGTACACAAGGTTTTTTTTATAGGGTACGTGTTTGAATTGGGCAGGTTTTGGATCCAATCCCACGATATGGAGTAGGTGCTAAATGATCAATTTGTTGTTCTCCCGGTATGCCGCCTTGCTGGTTGTTTTTCTGGCCTCTGGGTTGGGATTGTATATGTTTGCCAATCATGGAACCAGCTGGCTTGTTTTATTTGTTCCAGCCTTGTTGTTAAGTGTTGTGGGGGTTTATGATTTACTGCAAACGCGTCACTCAATCAGGCGCAATTACCCGGTCATCGGAAACTTGCGTTTTTTGCTGGAATCCATCCGGCCTGAGATCAGGCAATATTTTCTGGAAAATGACAATGATAATTTGCCATTTTCCCGTGCCCAGCGTTCTATTGTGTACCAACGTGCCAAGCAGCAAATAGATAAAAGGCCGTTTGGAACCATCGAAAACGTGTATGCCGATGGCTATGAGTGGGTCAATCACTCCATGCAGCCTTCACACATTGATGATGCCAATTTCAGGGTCAGGGTAGGTGGTCCGCAATGCACGCAGCCTTATGATATGTCGGTATTCAATATTTCAGCCATGAGTTTTGGGGCTTTGTCTGCCAATGCCATCCGGTCTCTTAACAGCGGTGCCGCCAAAGGGGGCTTCGCCCATGATACCGGTGAAGGCGGCATTAGTGCCTACCACCTGGAGCATGGTGGAGACCTGGTGTGGAATATTGGTTCGGGGTATTTTGGCTGTCGTGATGCCAATGGCCATTTTTCCGAGACGGAATTTGAAAAACGGGCCAATCTGCCGAATGTAAAAATGATTGAGCTCAAATTATCCCAGGGCGCCAAGCCCGGCCAGGGCGGGATCTTGCCAGGCCCCAAGGTAACCCAGGAAATTGCCGATGCCCGTGGGGTCCCTGTTGGCGAGGATTGCAATTCACCTGCTGCCCATAGCGCTTTCAGCACCCCTATCGAATTAATGCATTTTATCCAGCGATTGCGTAGTCTGGCCAATGGTAAGCCGGTTGGATTCAAATTGTGTATTGGTCATCCCTGGGAGTGGTTTGCCATTGCCAAAGCCATGCAGCAAACCGGCATAACACCCGATTTTATTGTGGTTGATGGTGCAGAAGGTGGAACGGGTGCCGCGCCTGTTGAGTTTGCCGATCATATGGGGGTACCCATGAAAGAAGGTTTGCGCCTGGTGCATAATACGTTGCTTGGTATTGGTTTGCGCAATCAGATTAGGCTTGGTGCGGCCGGTAAAATAATTTCGGGCTTTGATGTTTTAAGAACATTGGCTTTGGGGGCTGATTGGTGCAATAGCGCCCGGGGTTTTATGTTTGCCATTGGTTGTATTCAGGCCCAGGCCTGTCATACGGGGCGTTGTCCAACTGGCGTTGCCACACAGGATCCTATCAGGCAAAAAGCATTGGTGGTTGAAGATAAATCTGATCGGGTCAAAAATTTTCACCACAATACCTTGCTGGCTTTGGCTGAATTGCTAGAGGCAGCAGGCATTACGCACCCGCAGCAATTACGCGCTTACCACGTGGTAAGACGAATTTCCAGCAGCGAGGTCAAATTGTTATCGGCCATTTACCCGGAACTGGAAGAGGGTGATTTGCTAAAAGAACAGTATCGCCAGAAAATTTTTGAGCTTGCCTGGCCACTGGCCCAGGCAGAGTCATTTGCTCCGCGTTATTCAGTTGCATCAGTGGTAGGTCAGGCCTATCGCGACTGAAACGGATCTTGAAGGTAAAAAATACCCGGGAGAATTACCCCGGGTATTTTTTTGAGTGACAAGCGTATTACTGTGCCGTATTGCTTTGCTGTTCTTTCTCAATGCTTTGGCATTGTTGCAGAAAATTGTTTAAAAATTGTGTTTTAGGCACAATTTTGTCAGAGGGTGAGTTCCATAAGGTATTTGCAAACTCAATAAATGAACCAACCTGCTCATCGGGAATACTATTGTCGTTACTGATGAATTCATTGGCTTCTTCTTGTGATTTACCGCCATTTTTCAGGTCATAGAGTTTGCCAATGACTTCAACGCTGGCCTGGCAGGTAAAACTGCCGCTTGAAGCAAGTGGTGGGGCAGGTTCATCGGAAGATGTGCTTTGGTATAAATCTTCCTGTTTTTGTAAGGGGGGGGGTTCTGGCTGGGTGGTTTGTGCGGGAATAATAACCCCTGAGACAGGCGGTACGGATTCGTCTTCGTCATTGAACAAAGAAGTTTCCAGTAATTTCCAGGCAAAAAATGTAATGCCCAGCACCAGAGCCAGTAATAATAAAAATTTACCAAATGCTTTCATGAGCATCCTTATTAGCTAAAATTATGTTTGTGTATTGCTATATGACAATTATCCCCACGCGCAATGAGGATAAGCGACTATAACTCAAATTATAATTAGAATCTTCTCATTTCAAGTGAAATTTTGACTAAAAATTTCGTTAGGTTTCAAGTGCTTTTTTCTTGAAGCCGGGCTCTGTCAAAAAGATGGCGTAAGAAAATAGAATATTTACAATTCCGGCAAGCATAAAAATGACCGGAGCAGAAAAATCCAGACTTAGTAAAAGGCCGGTAAGAAGAGCGCTGGCAATCAGGAAAATGGCATTAAGGATATTGTTTGCCGCAATAATGCGTGCAGTATGCGTTTTTAACGTTGTTTTATGGATGAAAGTATATAAAGGGACGCTATAAACCCCGGCACAGGCACTTAACATGAACAGATCAAACATGGTGCGCCAGTTTTCAGGTCGGGCAATGAACTGGCCAACCGAGAGCAATCTTTGCGTGTCGGGAACCGTAATTGAAAAATAAAGATCAACCGTAAACAGGCTCATTCCCGCGGCCCCCAGGGGTACCAGTGATAAAGCAGGGCGATTCAGGCACAGTTTTTCACATGACAGGGAACCTGTTGCCACACCTATCGAAAATAGCACCAGTAGTAGTGCTGCCACATGCTCATTGCCTTGCAGGATGTCTTTGGCAAAGAGGGGGAAAAGAGCAAGAAAAACCGCACCGAAAAACCACATCCAGCTAATCAGCAGCATGCTTTTGAAAATCATGGGCGCCTGGCGGGCAATGGACAGGTTCTTAAGGGTTTCGGTAAAAGGGTTCCAGTTTATTTTATTGCTGACAGGGTTTTTTTCCAGTGGAGGAATGAATTGTGCGCTAATCCTGCCGGCCACCGCCATTAGCAGACATGCAAATGCGGCCCAAAGGTGGCCATTACCCGGGATGGCCACCAGGATTCCTCCGGCAATGTTACCCAGCAAAATAGAAACAAAAGTGCCCATGCTGACCAGGGCATTGCCTCCCATTAAATATTTATCATTAAGTACCTGGGGCAGATAGGCGAATTTGGCTGGCCCAAAAACGGTGGAATGCAGGCCCATCAGGAAAATGCATGCCAGCAGGATGATGATCGATTGTGTGTAAAGGCCAAAGGCAGCCAAGAGCATAATGCCAATCTCCGCATTCTTGACGTTGCGCATAATGCGGATTTTGTCATACTGGTCTGACAGTTGCCCACTGGTGGCAGAAAACAGCAGAAAAGGAAAAATAAACAGGCCGCCAATAATGACGCCTGCCATGCTGGATGGGAACCATTGGGTTTGCCATTGATAGGTCAGTAAAATCGTAATGGCAAATTTGTAAAGGTTATCGTTAGCCGCTCCACAGAATTGGGTCCAGAAAAAAGGAGCGAAACAGCGTTTTTTCAAGAGGGTAAATTGGTGGGGAGCAGTTTGCTGTTTCATTGAATTCTCTGTAAATATGTTTTTTTGTTAAGTTATTGAAAAAAATAAATTATTTTTATTGATATGGTGGTTTTTACACTTAAATTGTAAAATATTCTGAATTAAGGGTGTAGTTTGCATGCAGGGTATTATCCTGCAAATACAGGATAAGGTCATGAAGCGTTTATTGTTGGGTTTTCTGCTGTCAATTTCAATGCCTGTCATGGCAATGGGCAAGGCACCAACCGAGGTTGAAAAATCAGCTGGCCAGTTGGGTGTTGTCGCCTGTGAGGGAGTGGTTCAGGCGCTGAACAGAAACCAATTGTCAGGTCAAATCAACGAAACACAATTGATCGAAGTATTGCAGACATTGAATGCCAGCCAAAAATTGCCTGCTTATTTCATTATGAAGCAGCACGCACGTGAGCATGGATGGCGTCCTGGGCGTTATTTCTCGGACATTCCCTCATTAAAGGGCAAGTCCTTGGGGGGTGACCATTTTGGTAATTATGAACGCAGATTGCCCAAAGGCAGCTGGAAAGAGGCTGATCTGGATTACCGGGGTAAAAAACGCAATGCCAAGCGATTGGTGTTCAGTGCAGATGGCCAGCAACGCTACGTTACGGTAGATCATTACGAGACATTTCACAGGGTGCCATTATGTCAGTAAAATCTTCTTTTATCCCGGCTCGTCGCTTGAAAAAAAAAGCGGCGTGTTCCGTGCGGGTTTGTGAATTAAGCCGCATTGGCAATATTGATGAGGTTTATGATTCGCTGCAGCTTGATTTAAAGTTGCCGCAGTATTTCGGTCGTAACCTGGATGCCCTGTATGACAGTCTTAGCACCGATGTCAAAGGCCCTTTCAAGATTGTCTGGTTGGACCATGAAAGCAGTGCCGATGCATTGGGTGAGATTTATTATGAAGGCCTGATCGATATTTTCAGGGCAGTGGCTGATGAACGGGACGATGTGGAGCTTGTGCTGGGGTGAATTTTTCCCTGATGCATGGTGGTCATCAATTAAGGCATAACTCATGCTTATCAAGCGGTATTAATTTATGGTGGTGCTTTAGCAATATCCGGTAAGTATCCCGGGAGAAATCTCCTTTGCCGCTTTGAAGTATGGTGTGTAGCTCATCCTGATTATGGGCGGTTCCCAAGTAGCACCATTGATGAATAACATGCGTAACTGTGCCTTCTCGCAGTAATGAAATGCCTTTATATGGCCATGGCCTGATGTGTTGTTTTGCCATGGCAGTTACCAGTCTCTTCGAGTGTTCGCTATGGGTTTCCACGCCAACGCAGGCGCCATTACATTTTTTTAATTGTCTTGCAAAACAAGGCGTACCAGGTTTGCCTTTTTCTAATCCGAGGGTTTGAGAGCATAGTTTTTCTTCTTTAATTATTTTTCGCAAAGCAGTGCGTGCATCGTTGGCAGTTTCGTAAAGGCCGTACAAGTGTGGGTTTACGCCCAGTTCAACATCCTGTCCGCTGACCAGGGAAGGTATCCATAATCCAGGTTGCGACTCATTTAATAACCATGAAAAAACAGACTTGTTACGCCGTAACTGTCGGTTCATGGTTGGCATGCGCTCTTTGATTAAACGGGACTCTGTTAAAAGTGCATCCACTTCACCCGCGCAGACAATATGTTCGATGCGTTTTATTTGCATGGAAATCGACATTTCTTTGGGCAAAGCGTAATCACTTGAAAAATGGGAAAGAATACGCTGACGCAAACGATTACTTTTACCAATATAAATCGGTAAGTTGTTTTCTCCATAAAAAAGATAGACACCGAATGTATTGGGAATGGATTCAATGATCTCGGCATCAATGTGTGCAGGTAACGAAGGACTGAACATTGTGTTTTTAACGGCTTTTGCAAGGTGTTCAGGGGTAAAGGTCCGCTCAATGATTTGCCAGAATTGCATGATTGCATGGGCATCGTCATAAGCCCTGTGCCTGGCGCTAATTTGCAGTTGATGCCGCTGAATCAACTGGTCCAGTCCATGGCGTTGATATTGAGGGTAGAGTTTACGGGAGAGTTTGACGGTACAAAGCAAAGGTGCCTTGAAGACAATATTCAAGCGTTTAAAAGCGTTTTTGATAAAACTGTAATCAAATCGCACATTATGAGCAACAAAAATATGGCCGTCCAGTTTTTGTCTGATCGTCTCTGCCACTTCAGCAAAGACCGGTGCATTTTTTAGCATGTCATTGCTGATGCCTGTTAATTGTTGGATATAGGCAGGGACAGAGGATTCGGGATTGATCAAGCTAGTGAAAGTGCTAACGGTGGTACCGTCGTAACAGATAATGGCTATTTCAGTTATTTTACCGTCACTGACACTTCCTCCATTGGTTTCATNNTCCATTGGTTTCAATGTCAACAAAGGCCAATGGTTTACCGGTGATAAGTGGTGTTGGCATAGGCGCTGCAGAAGGATTGTTTGATACGGCCTTCACGATATTTGGCCATTATTAAATACTGTATTTTTATACAGTTTATTTTTAGCATATTTATTTAGAATTCGCAAGGAGTAACAATATTTTATTCTGGCGTAAAGGGCTTTTGAATGTCCTCCGGACAGCGAAACAGGGTATTCAGGTTCGGCCAGTGGGCACACCAGTCACTTGGAAGCGGCAAAAACACTTGATCTGATTTCTGTGTTGACACTTGGTTGATACAGTCAGCCAAAAAACAAAAAGCCAATCTAATAAAAGATTGGCTTATGNNTGGTGGCTCTTCCCCGATTCGAACGGGGGACCTGCGGATTATGATTCCGTCGCTCTAACCGACTGAGCTAAAGAGCCAATTACTTAAATAAGATTAAGTAAGAACGTAATTATGCACGTTATTTTTTTTAAAAGCAACATTTTTTATGCCTCTGTAAAAAAACCAACATTTATGTCTTTTTGATGTCATTTATACAACAGCGCAGCTGATACACTTGAAAGTTGTTTCTTTTTTACCTGAACAAGCATGTCTACATTTCCGCAAACCAGCCTTGACTGGACCAAAAAATTGATTGGATTTGATACTACCAGTCGTTATTCAAATCTTGAATTGATTGAATACATTAAGGCATATCTTGCCCATTGTGGGGTGGAAAGCTTTCTGGTGTTCAATGCAGACGGCAAAAAGGCCAACCTGTTTGCCACCATCCCTTCTGCCACCCAAGAGCGCCTTGAGGGAGGACTGGTCTTATCGGGGCATACCGACGTGGTTCCCGTAGACGGGCAGGATTGGGACAGTGAGCCTTTTGTAGCGCAAGAACGGGAAGGACGTCTATACGGGCGTGGTGCCTGCGACATGAAGGGGTTTATTGGGGCAGTCCTTGCCCTGGTGCCTGAATTTACCCGTGCCAGTCTTAAAGCACCACTGCATCTGGCCTTTTCCTTTGATGAAGAAATAGGCTGTCTGGGGGCACCCCTCATGCTGCAGGAGCTGGCGCAAAAGGGAATTAAACCGGCGGGCTGTATTGTGGGTGAACCTACCAGTATGCGGCCGGTCGTGGCGCATAAGGGTATCAGCGCTTATAAATGTATCGTGCACGGTTGTGCCGCACATTCCTCATTAACGCCATTGGGCACAAATGCGATTGAATATGCCGCGCGTATTATTTGCATGTTCCGTGATTTAACTGATGAGATAAAGCAAAAAGGGCCGTTTGATGCGTATTTTGATGTGCCTTTCACAACCGGGCAAACCAGTACCATACAGGGAGGCAATGCCATCAATACGGTGCCCGCGCATTGTGAATTCCTTTTTGAATACCGTACGTTGCCAGCGCAGTCACCTACTGAAATCCTTGAGCGTATAGAGGCTTATATTCATGAAGTGCTGGTGCCGCAAATGAAAAAAGAAAATCCCGATGCCGGTATTGAACTGATTAAGCTGGCCAGCGCCCCAGGTATGGAAACGGTAGAAAAAGAAGCCATCATGCAACTGGTACGTGGCCTGACCAAAGAAACGGAAATCGCCAAAGTGGCTTATGCAACGGAAGGCGGCCTGTTTCAGCAGGCAGGCATTCCTACGGTCATTTGCGGACCGGGTAGTATAGAACAGGCGCACAAGGCCAACGAATACATCAGTCTGGAGCAAATGACCAAATGCGAAATGTTTTTAAGAAGTGTTTGTGCCAGTCAGCAAGTGGAGTGAGTCATTAAAAACGCAGCCGCAAGAGAAGGGCTGCGTTTTTTATCCTGCAGGTTGCCGTTTAGTTGGTTTGCTGCAGTGACCGCAGGATTTTTTGTCCGGCACGGCCATCGGCTTTCAGGCCCAGTCGGGTTTGTTCGGCTTTGATCGCTTCACGGGTTTTACTGCCAATCAAGCCGTCCGCTTCACCAATATCGTAACCTTTCTGCAGCAGTATTTTTTGCAAGGTAACCCGTTCGGTACGTGACAGGCCCAGATCATCAGTAGGCCAGTCTTTTTTGAAGGGACCTTCACCTTTCAGGCGATCAGACAGGTGGGCAATGGCCAGGGCATAGCTTTCTGCCGCGTTATAGCTGTAAATCACGTCAAAATTCCTGAAAACCAGGAAAGCCGGACCATTTGCCCCCGCAGGCGTAAGCAGGCCGGCTTGCATGGAAGCGGGGACCAGGTTGGTTAGAGGTTGGCCATTGATGGTGGTAAGGCCTTTGTTGATCCAGGTTTGCACGGGCCGCTTCTTTTTACGGCCCTCACCGGCAATCGAAAGATTATCGGGCAGCTTTACTTCAAAGCCCCAGGGCTGGCCGCTGCGCCAGCCATTTTTGGCCAGGTAGTTGGCGGTAGAGGCCAGTGCATCCTCGGTGTTGTCCATCAGGTCTCGTTGTCCGTCACCATCAAAATCAACGGCAAGCCGCTCAAAGGTGGTGGGCATGAACTGGGTATGTCCGAAAGCCCCTGCCCATGAACCAACCAGGCGCTCTGGCGTAATGTCGCCTGATTGCAGGATCCTGAGTGCAGCGAAGAATTCTTTCTGGAAAAAAGCCTGCCGGCGTCCATAGCAGCTTAAGGTTCCCAAAGCCTGCGTCAGCGGGTATTTGCCGAAAGTTTGACCAAAGTTGCTTTCCACTCCCCAAACGGCAACAACTGTTGCAGGGTCAACGCCATATATTTCCTGAATGCGGACCAGGGTATTCTTGTGAAGGCTCAGGTTTTGCAGACCCTCCTGGATGCGCTGTTCATCAACAAGCGCAGCCAGGTAATCCCAGATGGGTTGTTTGAATTCCGGCTGATAATCGAGCTTTTCCAGAATGCTCATGTCAGGCACAATATGGTCAGTGAACTGCCTGAAAGAGGAGCTGGAAATACCGGCTTTTTGTGCTTCAGGCTGCAGTCTGTCCAGGCAGGCGGCAAAGTCGGTGTTTTGTGCCTGCACAGGAAGACTGATGCAAAAAAACAGGGGGATTAAGGAAAGTAAACCACCAAAGCGTGAAATTGCCGGTTTTTCCTGAAAATAGCGGGCCATGAATATCTCTCTTGTTTGTCCTGAGTTCAATGAATTGTAGCAGTATGAAGCATTTGCATTTGTCCTGTGCTTTTTTTTCTGTAACTTTTGCTGAATATCCTGCTAATATCAGTCTTGTGTTTTTCCCTTCAATTTCAGGTGGGCTGCGGTAAAACGGGTAAAATCGCAGTTCGGAAAAAAGTAGTACAAGACAAATAAAATAAACTTTTTCAGGAATTCAGTGTCATTTATCTTGTGATAAATCACGAAGGCCAAATATACAAGGTTGTAGCGCATGAAAGGGTAAGCGTTTTTTATGTCCAGGCATGAATTTGCTTATAAAACCGACTGTTAATATATATAAACCAAGCAGTAAGGTATTGCCTGGTTTTACTGAAAAGAGATTGTGTCGCATGAAGTTTAAAGTGTTAGTAGCTGCGTTGGCATTCATTGCCGCCTCCGGGTGTGTATATGCCGACTCCGAAACCATCAGCAAGGTTGATCAATTGGGCCAGGCCCAGGTCACCCAGCCTGTGTTGGCCCGGCAATCAGCAGAATCGGCAACCGGAAAAACCGAATCGGCTACTTCAGGTAGTCTGAAAAAACCCCAGAAACAAGCGCTTTCCCCGGATATCGAGCATGCCAAGGCGGCCATTATTGTTTCAAATATCCTGACCCGTTTCGAATATGATAAAAAACCGTTGGACACTGCAATGTCCCATGCGATTTTTGATGAGTATCTCAAAATGCTCGATCCTTCAAAAATGTTTTTCCTGCAGTCGGATATCGAGAAGTTTTCTGCCGTGAAAGATCAAATGAATGATATGCTCCTAAGTGGTCGCCTGGAAATCCCGTTTGATATTTTTGAAATTTACCGGGATCTCGTCGAGCAGCGTTTTGACCATGTTCTGTCCACCCTGAAAGATGATTTCGATTTTTCAGTTGACGAGTCTTTCGAGCTTGATCGAAAGAAAAGCAAATGGGTTGAAACCAATGAGGAAATCAACGATTTGTGGCGCAAGCGGGTCAAAAACGATTATTTAAGATTGAAGCTGGCAGGCAGTACTGATCAAAAAATCAAGGAAACCTTAAGTAAGCGCTATGTCAATAATCGCAACCAGATTTTGCGCATGAGCAGCGAAGATGTGAGCGAAATGTTCATTAACGCATATGCCAGCAGCACAGACCCTCACACCAATTATTACAGCCCCACTTCAGCCAAGAATTTTGATGTGCAAATAAGCCTGTCTGTCGAGGGTATTGGTGCCGTATTGCAAAAACGTGATGAATATGGACAAATCCGTGAGGTGGTGCCCGGTGGGCCTGCTGCCAAATCCGGGCAGATTCAGCCGGGTGATTGGATTGTGGCCGTAGGCCAGGGGGCAAAGGGTCCCATGGAAGACGTGGTTGACTGGCGTCTTGATGATATTGTCAATAAAATTCGTGGTAAACGCGGCAGTACGGTCAGGATTGAAATCATCCCTGCAGAGGGAGGTATTGACGGGAAGCAGAAAGTGGTCACCCTAGTGCGTCAAAAAGTAACGCTTGAAGACCAGGCAGCCAAATACAAAATACTTGAAGTTGACAATGACGGGCAAACCAGGAAAGTGGCTGTTATTACCATTCCCAGCTTTTATGAAGACTTTGATGCCCGAGCCCGCGGTGAAGAAAACTTTAAAAGTGTGACACGGGATGTTCGTGCCATTCTGGAAGAACTGAACAAGGCCAATGTTGACGGCATCGTTCTGGATATGCGCAATAATGGCGGCGGTTCCCTGACTGAAGCGGCAAACCTGAGTGGCTTGTTTATTGGTGGCCCAAGTCCGATTGTGCAAGTCCGCACCGCCGAAGGTTCGGTATCCAATGTACGTAGCATGAAAACAGACATGGTGTGGGATAAACCTTTGGCCGTGCTGGTCAACCGTATTTCCGCTTCGGCATCCGAGATTTTTGCAGGGGCCATGCAGGATTACGGCCGTGGCGTGGTGCTGGGTGATCCCACCTGGGGTAAAGGGTCGGTGCAAACCATTCGTGGCCTGAACGAATTTTTGCGTCGCCCTCAGGATGAAGAGCTGGGCTCCCTGAAATGGACCATCCAGAAGTTTTTCCGTGTCAACGGAAGCTCTACGCAGGTCAAGGGTATTGTGCCCGATATCATATTCCCAACGGTGTTTGATGCCAAGGAAATGGGTGAGTCAAGTTACGAAAATGCCATGCCCTGGACCGAAATTGACCCTGCTTCGTACAAGCCTGTTGGTGATTTGAAGCCAACCATTGTCAATTTGGTCCGTTTGCATAAAGATCGTGTAAATAAATCAGGAAGCTGGAAGTTAATGCAGGATGAACTGGACTACGCACGCAAGCTGTCAGAGCAGAAAGTCATTTCGCTGAATTATCAAACCCGTCTTGAAGAGCGTGAAAACATGGAAACCCAACGCAAGGATTTCGAGGCCAGGCGCAAGGAGCTGGGCGAATCCGATGTGGGCGGGTTCCGGCTTGATGATGGCTTGCAGGCCGGAGAGGGTAACCTTAAAGAAGAGCTGGCCAATGAGAAAAAACGCAAGGACAATATTGATATTGCGGCCAAAGAGGCGGCCAATATTGTCGCGGATATGGTCAACATGAAGTAAACCACAAGCAAGAAGTAAATCTTAAGCAATAAGGTTTACTTCTTGCAGGATGATAATAATTGAGACATGGCATTTCAATACGATCTGTAGTCTTTTTTTTGCTCCTGCTATTGGGGCTTGGGGCATGGGCTGAAAAGGCTCCTGCTGAAACGTCCCGTCCCGCATTAACGGTTTCCGTGCAGCAGGTTAATTTTGTTGACATGGAAAGAACCCTGTCTGCCACGGGTAATATCCGGCCATGGCAGGATGCCAGTGTAAGCGTGCAAACCAGCGGGTTGCGCCTGAAAGAGGTTTTTGCCGATGTGGGTGATATCGTCCAGGCCGGGCAACTTCTGGCTAAGTTTGATGACACCATCATCAGGGCGGAAATTGAACAAACCAGGGCCGCTATCATCCAGGCTCAGGCCAGTCTTGAACAGGCAACCCAAAATGCCAAGCGTATCCGCCGTATTATGGGTAGCGGTGCAGTCAGTCAACAGGAAGCAGATCAGGTACTGGCTACTGAAAAAATCAATCAGGCACAACTGTCCTCGGCCCAGGCCGCATTGGTGGGGCAAGAACAGCGTTTGGCCTATACCCGGTTACTGGCCCCCTATGACGGGGTTGTTTCGGCGAAATCCGCAGTATTGGGGGCCGTCTATAATCCTGGTCAAGAGCTTTTTCATCTTATTGTCCAGAATAAACTGCAGTGGGAAGCATCGGTTTCCAGCCGCCATTTGAGCGCGCTAGAGCCGGGAACGAAGGTGCTTATGCATGTCAGGGAGGATCTTTTTGCTGAGGGCACTGTAAGGCAGCAGTCGCCCGCCCTGAATGAACAAACCCGGCAGGCCATCGTGTATGTGGATATTGTTCCTGGTGCACAAGTCAAGGCAGGCATGTTTGTCCAGGGTGATTTTAAGCTGGGCACCCGTAAAGTCATTGCCGTGCCGCGTCAGGCCCTGGTGTTGCGGGATGGTTTTTATTATGTGTTTGTCCTTGAAAACAACAATAGGGTTGCGTTGCGGAAAATAGAAATCGGGCAGTCCTTGCCCAATGGGGTGGAAGTGCTTGCCGGGTTGGTTTCAGGTGAAATCATTGTGGTCAAGGGGGCGCGTTTCCTTGAAGATGGCGATATGGTTCGTGTTGCTCAGGCCGCATCGGAGACAGCAGCTGGAGCGGGATCTGTCATGTCCTTTGCAAGGGCCGGGCGGTAAATGCCATGAATGTGTCAGCCTGGTCAATCAGGAATCCTTTGCCGGCCTGCATGATTTTTGTGTTGTTGACCCTGATGGGCTTGTTTTCATTCCATCAGATGAAAATCCAGAATTTCCCGGATATTGATTTGCCCACGGTTGTAGTAACCGCAGTGCTTGAGGGTGCAACGCCTTCGCAACTTGAAAACGATGTTGCCCGCAAGATGGAAGATAAGCTGGCAACCGTGCAGGGCATCAAGCACATTTTCAGTACATTGCAAGATGGCGTGGCAACCATCACGGCACAGTTTAATCTTGAAAAACCGACCCAGGAAGCGGTCGATGATGTACGCAGTGCCATTTCTGGCATCAGGAACGATTTGCCCGCCGATATCCGCGAACCTGTGGTTACAAAACTGGAGATGGCTGCCCAACCCATTCTGGCCTTTACGGTTCATTCCAGCCGGATGGACCAGACCGATCTTTCCTGGTTTGTGGATAATGAAGTTTCCAAGGCGTTGCTGGCGGTGCCGGGTGTGGGGGCGGTTAACCGGGTTGGCGGAGTCAAGCGCCAGGTCAACATAGAGCTTGATCCGGTTTTGATGCAAGGTTTAAATGCCACCGCAGCCGAAATCTCCAGAAAGCTCAGGGATATTCAAAAAGAGCTGTCAGGCGGAAAAACCGAATTGGGTAAGCAGAATCAGCCCATTCGAACCCTGGGGGCGGTAAGAACAGCAGCTGAACTGGGTAATATTCAAATTCCCTTAAACAATGGCCAGGTCATTACCTTGTCTGATGTGGCCACCATTACCGATACTTATGCTGATCCGGAAACGGCCGCTTTCATGGATGGCAAGCCGGTGATTGCCTTTGAGGTGTCACGCAGCAGGGGAGCGGGTGAAATTGAAGTGGGTAAGGGGGTTCTTGACACGTTGACAACGCTACAGGGCAGACATGCCGATATTGAATTTGCCAAGGCTTTTGACATGGTTGCACCCGTGCAGGGTGAATACAATGGCTCCATGCATATGCTGTATGAGGGCGCTTTGCTGGCTGTGGTGGCCGTTTGGCTATTCCTTAGAAATGTTCGGGCAACCCTGATTTCAGCCGTTGCCTTGCCCATGTCAATCATTCCTGCTTTTATCGGGATGTATTTCCTGGGCTTTACCGTTAATGTGGTCACACTGTTGGCGCTTTCTCTGGTGGTGGGTATTCTGGTGGATGATGCGATTGTGGAAGTGGAAAATATCGTGCGTCACCTGAGAATGGGTAAGACGCCTTATCAGGCAGCGATGGAGGCGGCTGATGAAATTGGGTTGGCCGTGGTGGCGACCACTTTTTCATTGATTGCGGTTTTCTTGCCAACGGCTTTCATGAGTGGCATCGCAGGCAAGTTTTTCAAGCAATTTGGCTGGACGGCTTCTTTGGCCGTTTTTGCTTCCCTGGTCGTTGCACGCATGCTGACACCCATGATGTGTGCCTATATCCTGAAACCGGCCGTCCGGCAGGAAAAAGATGCTGCCTGGATGCGGGTATATCTGTCGCTGGTTAAAAAATGCCTGCATCATCGCTGGATAACCGTGATGTTGTCGGGTTTGTTTTTTATTGGCTCAATAATGATAGTGCCTTTGTTGCCCACCGGTTTCATGCCGGCTGATGATACTTCCCAGACTCAGGTGTATCTTGAGTTGCCACCAGGCTCCCAAATAGAAGAAACCACCGAGGCGGCCAATCATGCGCTTTCCCTGTTGGCTGGCAATCCGTACATTGAAGGCATTTATACCAGCATAGGCGGGGGTGCAGCCGGGGGTGACATGTTTGCCATCGGGACCACGCAGGATGTGCGTAAAGCGACTTTAACCATCTTGTTGAAAGAGAGGGGTAATAGGCCCGTTAAACAGGTGTTGGAAAATGAATTCCGGGAGCTGTTGCTGCAAATACCCGGTGTCAGGATAAAGGTCGGTCTGGGCGGTTCAGGAGAAAAATATGTTCTGGTCTTGTCCGGAGACAATGCTGATGTACTGCAGGAGGCGGCCCTTAATGTAGGGCGTGATTTACGAACGATTGGGGGGTTGGGAAATATTTCATCCACCGCCAGTCTGGTGCGCCCCGAAATTGAAATTCATCCCAAATATGCTTTGGCGGCCGAATATGGGGTGAGCAGTGTGGCGATTGCCGATACCCTGAGGGTGGCGACCAGTGGGGATTATGAGGTGGCTTTGTCCAAGTTGAATGTTGATCAGCGTCAGGTGCCTGTTGTGGTAACCCTGAAAAAATGGGTACTTGAAGATATTGAATTTCTTAATGAGCTGAAAGTGCCAGGCTCACAGGGTCCTGTGCCATTGAGTACCATTGCGGATATTCGTCTGGGGGCCGGCCCTGTCGTGGTCAATCGTTATGATCGGGCCAGAAATATTAATTTTGAAATTGAGCTTTCCGGTCAGGCACTGGGTGATGTAATTAAAAAAGTCATGCAGTTGCCTTCCATCCGGCAATTGCCGGCAGGTATTTCAATTGTCAGTATTGGTGATGCGGAAATAATGGGTGAGCTGTTCGAGAGCTTTTCTCTGGCGATCGCAGTGGGGATTATTTGCATCTATATTGTGCTGGTGCTACTGTTTAAGCAGTTTTTGCATCCTTTCACCATATTGGCCGCCTTGCCTTTATCGTTAGGTGGTGCTTTTCTTGGTTTGTTATTGGCAGACAAGAGTTTTTCCATGCCGTCCTTGATTGGTCTTATCATGCTGATGGGTATTGCCACCAAAAACTCAATTTTACTGGTTGAGTATGCGATTTTGGCGGAACGCGAGAAGCATATTTCACGTTATGAGGCATTGCTGGATGCCTGTCATAAAAGGGCGCGTCCCATTTTAATGACAACCCTGGCTATGGGCGCTGGCATGTTGCCCCTGGCTTTTGGGCTTAGCGAGGCCGATCCGGGTTTTCGTTCACCGATGGCGATTGCCGTGATTGGTGGTCTGATTACGTCGACTTTTTTAAGTTTGTTGGTTATTCCGGTTGTCTTTACCATTATCGATGATGTCAGTCTTTTCTTGCGGCGTCATTNNAAGCCGGAGTAATGTAATTATTATGAAAATTCTATTACTGGGGAAAAATGGCCAGCTTGGCTGGGAATTGCAACGGGCATTGCAGCCTTTGGGGCAGATCTTTGCCCTGTCCCGTCATAATGAATATGGTCTGTGTGGTGATTTGTCAGACCTTCATGGACTGGCAAATACCATTGAATATTTAAAGCCTGATGTCGTGGTTAATGCGGCCGCCTATACGGCCGTTGACAAAGCCGAGTCAGATCGTGAACAGGCGCTTTTGATCAATGCCCGGGCCCCTGCGGTCATTGCCCAGGCCTTAAAAACGTATCAAGGTTTGCTGGTGCATTATTCCAGTGATTATGTTTTTGATGGCACCGGAGAGCAAGCACGGGCAGAATTGGCGCCTTGCAATCCTGTTAACTATTATGGTTATACCAAACTGGAAGGCGAGCGTGAAATTATCCGTTCAGGGGGCGGGTATTTGGTTTTTCGTACCAGCTGGGTTTATGGTACGCACGGCGGCAATTTTGCAAAAACAATGATAAAACTGGCCAGGGAAAAAGAAAAACTGGCTATTGTGAGTGATCAGATTGGCGTGCCGACCGGGGCGGATTTGATTGCGGATGTCACGGCGCATGCCATTCGGTCTTATTTTAATGAGGATCAGGGCCCGAACCGTAATGTATTGAATGGTATATACCATCTGGTGCCTGATGGTGAAACCTCATGGCTGGCCTATGCCAACCTGGTATTCGGGCAAGTGCGTGCCAAGGGGATACCATTGGCACTCAGGGAAGTGGTTGCGGTTTCCAGTGCCCAATATCCCATGCCGGCCAGGCGCCCCCTGAATTCAAGATTGAGCAATGCCAAAATAAAGGAAGTGTTCAACTTGCATATGCCCCGCTGGGAGCCCGGCGTTTGCCGTCTGGTTGATGAATTGTTGGCTTAATGGGCGTTGGGGTTACTGACCAGATCCAGGTCATAGAAAATATGGCTGGCATCAATAAATTTATACAGGCAGTGCCCAAGATCTACGTAGCCGTCCTCATTGAAGCGTTGCTGCATGAATGCCAGCATGTTTTTCAGGCTTTCCAGAAGCGAGGTGATCTGGCCGGGTTCAAAACTCCATAAACGGGTATTGAACTGCAGAAATATATTCCCGGTTTGTGCTGAGGGGTAGGATGATGGATAGGAGTTGGGCAAAATGAATTTGTTTTTGGTTTCAGGCTTGTTGGTAGCAAGTGCATCAACCGCCGGGTCAAAAATTTTGCCTGGCCTGATGAAAAACAGGCGTTTGACTTTGTTGAAAATCTGATGTTGTTGTGCAACTTCCAGAAACCAGATCAAGCTGGTTAGTTCAGTAAGATTGAACGATTTTGTTCGTTCAGGATACTGTTCGATAATCTTTTGGATGATTTCGTTGTTGTTGTACTCCATCAGAATGTCGATCTGTTTTAATAAACCGGTTTTCTGTGTGTCATTCAAGGCAGTGGCGCCATGTTCAATGACCGATATCAATGAGCCCTTGGCTGATTCGTTAATACTGCAGACAGTGGCCAGAAGCTGCTCATAGGCACTTTCGGCGGCATTCTTGGTAGGGGCGGTTGGTTCCATTGTGTTGGCAATGGATGTGTTGGCACGGTCATTGATCGCACTGGGAATAATAAAAGCAAAGGTCATGATGTTGCTAACTGGCCAGAAATTATTGTAAAACGTTCCATTCTACACGCTTGTGTGGCATGATGAGCCGGTTTTATGGTTTCAGGATACGCAAGCTCCTGTGGCAAGAGTAGCGATACAATAGGACTTTATCAATTAAGCGGGTTAAACATATTATGTTAACAATTCAGCCTTCAGAAGAAACGGTTATACTGGAAAAGACAAAGAAATGGGTAGAGAAAGCAGTGATTGGCCTGAACCTGTGTCCTTTTGCCAAAAGTGTTTATGTAAAGAATCAGGTGCGTTTTGTTGTGACGGGTGCTGAAACGGTTAAAGAGCTGCACCAGGTATTGGCCGAAGAGTGTGAGAATCTCATCGAGACCGATCCTGAAGTGCTGGATACCTGTTTGTTGGTGGTTCCACATGTGTTTGAGGATTTTTATGATTTTAATGATTTTCTGGATATTGCCGAGCTGACCCTTGAAGAACTTGAATTGGTGGGTGAGTTGCAGATAGCGAGTTTTCATCCCGAGTATCAGTTTGCCGATACCGAAGCAGATGACATCAGTAACTACACCAACCGTTCACCGTACCCCATCTTGCACTTGATCAGGGAGTCCAGCCTGGACAAGGCTACACATCAATATCCTGATGCCAGCGCCATTTTTGACAGTAATATAGAAAAAGTCACGCAATTGGGGCCTGATGGCTGGAAAAAACTGTTGGAAGGCTAAAAAACTTTGTAATGCATTGAAATGAAAGTGCTTCTTTGAGTGTGGATTTCTTTTGTTTTTGTGTTATTATTCTACTCAAGCTGTATATCTGGTTAACTGAAGGTTTTCTGGACGCGGGTTCGAGTCCCGCCGTCTCC
>LFRM01183112.1_pt1 | contig 47684 bp, 47 predicted proteins | sample 618341 | NCBI WGS metagenome assembly LFRM01 (sample SAMN03654438, study PRJNA283298) | anaerobic digester metagenome | isolation source: pool of bioreactors CSTR01a, CSTR02a, and CSTR03a thermophilic anaerobic... | place: Denmark: Kgs. Lyngby | collected 2014-05-21 | reverse complement strand
CTTGACGGCAGGGAATACACACTCGCCTGCAACAACAACGGCAACCACCTTCACGGCGGCATAAACGGGTTTGACAAAAAGGTTTGGTCGGCCGTGGTTGAGAATAACAAGCTCATTCTGTCATTAGTCAGCCCGGACGGCGACGAAGGCTATCCGGGTAACCTTAGTGTTTCTGTCTCCCATTCCCTTTCGGACGACGGAGTCTTTACATGGGAATACTTTGCGAAGACCGACAAAGACACTGTCTGCAACCTTACCAACCACTCGTATTTTAATCTTGCGGGCCACGACAGCGGCGATGTTTTAAGCCATATATTAAAGCTTAATTCCGACTCTTTTACGAATACCGACGAAAAGCTGATACCGACCGGGGAAATCCTGCCGGTTGAGGGCACCCCGATGGATTTCAGACAGGCCAGCCCTATCGGGTCGCGGATTAATCAGGACTATCCGCCGCTGAAGCTCGCCGGCGGGTACGACCACAACTTTGCGGTGCGAGGCAAAACCGGAGTGCTACGCAGCGCCGCGTTCTGTTACGAGGAAACCACCGGTATCTCGCTTGAGCTTAAAACCACCCTGCCCGGTCTGCAGTTTTACTCCGGCAATTTCCTTGATAATGTCAAGGGAAAAGCAGGAGCAATCTACAATAAACACAGCGGGTTTTGCCTTGAAAACCAGTTTTTCCCCGACGCTGTAAACCACCCCTATTTTGAACAGCCAATTCTTAAAGCCGGACAGGCTTTCCGCCACACCACATCCATAAAGTTTTCCGCGCGGTAAAATCGGCTGAAATATACGGCAACCGGTATGCCGGCGAAAAGCCGGCACGCTTAAATATGGTTATATCTGTACGGACAAGGATGATTAAAATGCGCGATTATCAGGATGAATTTGAAAAACGAGTGAGGTTTATAAAATCCCTGCTGGCTGAAAGCGGCGCTTTAGGTATTGTCTTTGGAAACAGCGGCGGCAAGGATTCGGCTTTGGTCGGAATTCTCTGCAAGGCCGCCTGCGACAATACCGTCGGGCTGATTATGCCATGTTCATCAAAACGCAATTACGGCGAGGATATCGACGACGCCAAAGAAATCGCCGAAAAATACGGGATTGAAACCCGCTTTGTGGATTTGACGCCGGTGAGAGATGCTGAGCTCAACGCCCTTGAAGGCACCTCCCTGAACGAGGCGGCTGTTATCAATATGGCGCCGCGGCTGCGGATGCTGACGCTGTACGCGGTTGCGGCCGCTGAAAACCGCTTGGTGGCAGGCACCGGCAACAGAAGCGAAATCTATGTCGGCTACTTCACCAAATGGGGGGACGGCGCGCACGACTTTAACCCGATTGCGGATTTAACCGCCACCGAAGTTGTGGAGTTTCTAAAATATCTGGGCGCGCCGAAATCGGTTATTGAAAAACCCCCGTCGGCAGCCCTTTTCGACGGGCAGACCGACGAGGGCGAGATGGGAATAACTTATAAAGAGCTCGACGCCTATCTGACAGGCGGCCAAATCCCCGACGAAAAGAGAGAGCTTGTCGAGAGAATGCACAGGGCAAGCGAGCACAAGCGCAGGGGGATTGTATTTTATAAAGAGGTATAAACGCTTTTAATACGTTAAAAGCACCGAAAGCTCTGAGAGCCATCGGTGCTTTTTTATAGTGTCATTATCACATATTCCGTATTCTGTATTCCGACGGCGAGCAGCCGGTGTGCTTTTTAAATACCCGGCTGAAATACAGCGGGTTATAATACCCCACTATCTCGGCAATCTTGCTGATGTTATATGTTGAAGATACAAGCAGTTCTTTTGCCTTGTTTATTCTGACATTGATAAGGTACTGCTGGGGGCTGGTTCCGGTATGACGCTTAAAAACCCGGGCAAACCAGCTCACGCTCATGCCGCACTGCCTTGCGTAATCAAAAACGCTGAAAGGCCTTTTNNGTTGCCGAACGGGACATCAGGGTCAGCAGTTCAAGAAAATAAGTGTTTGCGAGACTTTCAAAGTGGCTTTGTTTCATCTGCAGTTCGTGAATGATTTTATCGAATAAACTGTGATAGACATCCTTTACCCTGACATGATACCGTCGGGACTCCGCAAAATCCAACTGCTGCAGTATCTGCGGCACGTCTTTGCCTGTAAAGTGAATCCAGTACAAATCCGGAGTGTCGGAAAGGCGATATTCATAATGCTGCGGCTCGTTCGGATAATAAATGAAAAACTCGCCTTCCGAAACCGTATAGCAGGTTTCACCGAGCATAAACCTTCCCTTGCCGTTTTGAAAATAGAGCAGCTGGTAATCCTTCCTGCCCGCGTCCACGCGGGACGCGTGGACCGAAACCCCGTCGATTACCGAATCCGGCCGCGCAAAATAGATGTACTCGAATATGCAGAGATGTTTTTGCTTTTTGCCGCAGTGCTCTGTGCGGGAGAATACCCCGTCCCGGCTGAACACCAGTATCTCGCCCGGCTCCACATCCCTGACAACTTCGGCGCCCACCGCTTTAACCGCGCAGCTTTCGGACGCAGCTACGTAAACGCCGCCGGCGGTTTTGCCAAAGCACAGCGGCCTGAACCCGTACATATCCCTTGCGCAGATTAATTTGTCGGGCGTCATAATAATCAGGGAATAAGCGCCTTCTATAACCTCCATCGCGCGGCTTACCGCGTCCTCGACCGACGGCGCGTTCAGTCTCTCTCTGGTGATGATATAGGCAACGGTCTCGGTGTCGCTGGTGGTATGGAAAATAGCCCCCGATAGTTCGAGCTTTTCTTTCAGCTCCCACACATTCGAGAGGTTTCCGTTATGGGCCAGCGCCATTTTTCCCATGTAATGGTTTACTTCAATCGGCTGGCAGTTGCTGCGGCTTGACCTGCCGGTGGTGCCGTACCGGACGTGGCCAACCGCCGCCGTACCACTCGGCATACGGGACAGGGTTTCCTTTGTGGAAACCTCGCTGACAAGCCCCAAATCCTTGTGGGACACAAACTCGCCGCCGCTGTTCACCACAATGCCGCAGCTTTCCTGCCCCCTGTGCTGTAGAGCGTACAGCCCGTAATATGAAATTGCCGCCACATCATCAGGGCTTGGCGAAAAAACGCCGAAAACCCCGCATTCTTCGCGAATAGCCATCTTTTCCTCCGTTATCAGTCTATTCCCACTCCACCGTAGCCGGCGGTTTTGAGGTTATGTCATATACCACTCTGGTAATGCCCCTGACTTCGTTTGTAATCCTGCCGGACGCCCTTGCCAGCACCTCATAGGGCAGCCTTGCCCATTCGGCGGTCATGAAATCGTCGGTGGTAACCGCGCGCAGAGCCACCGTATATCCGTAGGTCCTCGTGTCCCCCATCACGCCAACGCTGCGGGAGTCGGTCAGCACCGCAAAATACTGGTTGACCTTTCTTTCAAGCCCCGCGTTTTCAATCTCCTTACGGAAAATCACGTCGGCTTCACGCAGAAGTCCAAGCTTTTCTTTTGTAACCTCTCCGGTTACCCGCACCGCAAGGCCGGGACCGGGGAACGGCTGCCTCCACACAAGTTTGCCCGGAAGACCCAGCTGCTCCCCCACTTCGCGCACTTCATCCTTGAACAAATCACGCAGCGGCTCGATTATCTCCTTAAACGCTATGACATCGGGGAGCCCGCCGACATTGTGGTGGCTTTTGATTACCGCCGAACCGCCGCTGCCGCTTTCGATGACATCGGGGTAAATGGTACCCTGAGCAAGCGCGTCAATTGCGCCGAGTTTTTTGGCCTCTTCTTCAAACACCCTTATAAATTCTTCGCCTATAATCTTGCGCTTTTTCTCCGGTTCGGACACCCCCGACAATCTTGTTAAAAACCTGTCCCCGGCATTCACGCGCACAAGGTTGATACCCAGTCCGCCGCTTAAGGTTTTCTCAACATAATCCCCTTCGCCTTTCCGCAAAAGCCCGTGGTCCACAAACACGCAGATAAGGTTTCTGCCGATAGCTTTGTGTAAAAGCGCCGCCGCCACAGTGGAATCCACCCCGCCTGAAAGCGCCAGCAAAACCTTTTTGCCCGAAAGCACTGATTTGTATTTTTGGATAGCGCTCTCTACAAAGTTTTCCGCTTTCCAGTCCGGCCTGCAGCCGCAGATAGAAAAGATGAAATTGCGGATTATCTGCCTGCCGTAAACGGTATGTGAAACTTCAGGATGAAACTGCACCCCGTACAGCTTGCGGTTATCATCGCAGAGGGCGGCGCAGGGGCATTTTTCGGTGCGGGCAATCGTTTTAAAGCCTTCAGGCGGTTTTTTCACGTATCGGTATGGCTCATCCAGCAAACGCTTTCTTCCGGCACTCCGTCAAACAGGGCGCTGCCTTTTGCATAAAGCGTGGTACTGCCGTACTCGCTGCCGGAGTCCGCAGTTGCTACCTCGCCGCCCGCCAAAAAGGCGAGCAGCTGAAATCCGTAGCAAATCCCAAGCACCGGTATCCCAAGCTCAAGCACCGCGGGGTCATAGCGCGGCGAGGACGGCTCGTAGACGCTGTTCGGCCCGCCGGTTAAGATAATACCCCTGTACCCCACTTTTTTAATCTCTGGCGGGGTGATTTTATCGCAGTGCCTAATCTCGGCGTACACCTGCTCTGAGCGCACCCTGCGCGCAATAAGCTGGTTATACTGCCCGCCGAAATCCAAAACCAGAATTTTATCCATCCTGTCAGCTCTCTTCCAATGAATTGATATGCCCGCAGGCGGCAAAAATGCGGTTTTCGCAGAAACGCTCTGTGTCCAAAGCGCAGCGCGGCAAATGCTAATGCCTAATTCTATCATGTTAGAGTCCGAGCATTTTCCTTACAAGCCTGCTGATAATCCGCGGGTTTGCGCTCCCCTTTGAGACTCGCATGGCCTGCCCGATTAAAAACCCCATCGCCTTTTCCTTGCCGGCGCGGACTTCCGCCACCGCTTTGGGGTTTTCGTCAATAACCTGTTTTACCAGCAGTGCAAGCTCGGACTCGTCGCTCACCTGAATAAGCCCTGCCTCTTTTGCGATTTGTTCGGGGTCTTTTTCCCCGTCAAACAGCTCCGCTACAATCCTTTTTGCAGCAGTGGTGCTGACCACACCTTTTTCAATTAAATCAGTGGTTTTTACAAGATATTCCGGTGCAAACGGGATATCCTCAAGCCCTCTGTCTTTCAGCAGCCTTGATATGTCTCCCATAATCCAGTTGCTCGCGATTTTCGGCGGCGCCCCAAGCTCGACCGCCTTTTCAAAGTAATCAGCCAGCTTTCGCGAAGCGGTTATGAAGGCGGCATCGTATTCGGGAAGGCCGAAATCGCTGACATACCTTTCCTTCCTTGCGTCCGGCAGCTCCGGTAAACTGTTTTTGATTTTTTCAATCCACCCGTCGTCAATCACAACAGGTGCCAAATCCGGCTCGGGAAAATACCGGTAGTCGTGGGCTTCTTCCTTTGAGCGCATTTCATAGCCTATCCCGTTTTCGTCGTCCCATCTTAAAGTGGCCAGAGCCACTTCTTTTCCGGCAGAAATCAAGCCAATCTGCCGGCTGCGCTCAAATTCGATTGCCCGTACCGCCGCGCTGAATGAATTGATGTTTTTTATCTCGGTGCGGGTGCCTAACTCCTTTTGCCCCATCGGTCTTACCGAAAGGTTGATGTCGCACCTGAGCGAGCCCTCCTGCATTTTACAATCCGAAACGCCGGTGTACTCCAGTATGGATTTCACCTTTTCCAGAAAGGCTTTCGCCTCTCCGGCTGAACGTACGTCCGGCTCGGTTACTATCTCTATCAGGGGCACTCCGGCCCTGTTGTAATCCACAAGTGATACTCCGAGGAAATCGTCGTGAATCAGCTTGCCGGCGTCTTCCTCAATGTGGATGCGGGTTATGCCAATCTTTTTTTGTTGGCCGTCCGCTTCAATCTCCATGTACCCGCCATAGCATATTGGAAGGTCGTACTGTGAAATCTGGTATCCTTTTGGCAAATCCGGGTAAAAATAGTTTTTCCTGTCCTGTTTTCCGTAACGGGTTATGTTGCAGTTCATTGCAAGCCCCGCCATAATCGCGTATTCGACCGCCTTTTTATTCAAAACCGGCAGGACTCCCGGCATTCCGGTGCATACGGGGCAGGTATGGGTATTCACGTCCGCACCGAATTCGGTGGAGCATGAGCAGAAAATCTTCGACTCTGTCGAAAGCTCGGCGTGGATTTCAAGGCCTATGATTGTCTCGTAGTCCACTGCAATCCCCCCTTTACGTCAGAAAGCTCAGGGCGGGCGTTTTCAAAACCGGCCACCTTCTCATAAGAATATGCAAGGCGCAGCAGCTTTTCTTCCTCAAAGCGGTCTGCGATAAGCTGAATGCCAATCGGTTTGCCGGCGCCGTCAAAACCCGCGGGAATGCTGATTGCCGGCAGCCCTGCGATATTCACCGCGACAGTGCATACGTCCCCCATATACATTGAAATCGGGTCCGCTTTCTCCCCGAAACGGAAAGCGGTGGTCGGGGTGGTCGGGGTCAGGAGCGCGTCGTATTTTGAAAAGCGGGCGGAAAACTCATCACTGATTAACCCGGATACCAGCCGGGATCTTTTATAATACGCGTCGTAGTATCCGGAACTCAGCGCGAAGGTGCCCAGCATTATCCTTCTTTTTACTTCCTCGCCAAAGCCCTGACTGCGGGTTTTAAGGTACATATCTCTTAAATCCCCGAAGTTATCTGCTCTGAAACCATATTTCACCCCGTCGTACCTTGCAAGGTTTGAGCTTGCCTCTGCCGATGAGATTAAATAGTAAGCATAAAGAGCATATTCTACCAAAGGCAGCGAGCATTCTTCACATGCCGCGCCCAAATCCTCATAAACCTTTACGGCGTCCAGCACCGCTTTTTTGATTTCGGGCTGTATCCCGTTTTCAAGATACTGTTTCGGCACCCCAATCCTCATACCGGCTATGCCGCGTCCCAGTGCCGCCGTATAGTTCGGGATTTCGGCATTCGCCGAGGTGGAGTCCATTTCGTCGTGCCCGGCAATATGTTTTAAGATTAGAGCGCAGTCCTCGACGGTTTTGGCAAGCGGGCCGATTTGGTCAAGGGAGGAGGCGAACGCCACCAGCCCAAACCTCTATACCAGCCCGTAGGTTGGTTTAAGCCCCACACAGCCGCAAAAAGCAGCCGGCTGCCGGATTGAGCCGCCGGTATCCGAGCCAAGCGCGAAAGCCGCCAAATCGGCGGAAACCGCGGCGGCCGAACCGCCGGACGAGCCGCCGGGAACGCAGGTTAAATCATAAGGGTTTTTTGTCTTTTTGAAGTAAGAGGTTTCGGTGGATGAACCCATCGCAAACTCGTCCATATTGAGCTTGCCGAGGATAACCGCGTCGGCCTCCCTGAGCTTTCTGACAACCGTGGCGTCGTATGGAGGCACAAAGTTGTGAAGCATTCGGGAGCCGCAGGTTGTATTAATCCCGCAGGTGCAGATGTTGTCCTTAATCCCGACGGGAATTCCCAGCAAATCCCCTTTTTCGCCCGCCGCTATCCGCCTGTCCGCGCTCTTTGCGGCGTCCATTGCCTCTTTTTCGCATACAGTGATGTAGCTTTCGATTGCCGGGTCGTATTCTTTTATCCTGTCAAGATAGCCTTTCGCAAGCTCGGTCGAGGAAACCTCCCTGTTCATCAAAAGAGCCGAAAGCTCCCTGACCGTGCTTTTTCCAAACCGTATCATATATTACCTCACTCGACAATTATGGGCACCGAATAACATCCGCCTTCCACATCCGGAGCGTTCGCCAGCATTGCCTCTCTCGGATATGACGGCTTTCTTACGTCCTCGAGAAAAACACCGGGCGCGTCAAACCCATGCGCCGTTTCGCTGAAATCCTGCAAATTAAATTCATTCAGCCGGTCGGCAAAGGCGATTATCTCGTTCATCTGCCCAATCCACTTATCAATATCATTTTCGTCAATTTCAAGCTTTGCCAGCGCCGCAATATGCCTGATTAGTTTTTTATCAATTTTCAAGGCGTTCAACCCCTTTTTGGATGAAAAAGGCAATGATGCCCACACCAAAGACATCATTGCCTTTTGCTAAATAAATTATACTCTCTTTGGGCATGTTGTCAATAATAAAATATGAATTTTTTGGCATTTTTACAAATCGCCCGCAGCGCTGTCCCCAATAATCAAACCTGAAACCAGAACTTATCCTGCACAGTACAAAAGCTCCGCGTATGTCGGGAACGGCCAGTAGCTTCTTGCGGTGATGGTTTCCGCCTCGTCGCACGCAAGTCTCAACTCGCCCATCAGGTTCAGCAGGTTGTCGCGAATCATCACGGCTTTCGTGCCGACATCCTCCACGTTCTGCAATGCGAACAGCGCGTTGTTAAGCTCCTCGGTCTTTGAGGCTATCCTGTCTGTCAGCGCGGACAGTTTTCGGACCAGCCTTGTTTCGTAACTGCAGGAAATCGCCGGGTCCAGAGCCTTTTTTGCGGCGGCGGCCTTTGCGACGTCGGCGGCATAGGCCTCGACGGCCGGGGCAATCAGCGTCCTCGCAATATCCACCATGGTGCTGGCTTCAATCATCACCGTCTTACAGTAGTTGCCCGTCATGATTTCATATCTGGACCTGATTTCAGCTTCGGTATACACCCCGTGCCGTGTCAGCATATCCACATTCTTTTTGTCCATCAGGCGCGGCAGGCAGTCAGGAGTGGTGCGGTAATTCTTCAACCCGCGCTTTTCCACCGCTTCCTTAAGCCATCTTTGGTCGTACCCGTTGCCGTTGAATACTATCCTCTTGTGCTTCTTTACGGTCTCTTTGATAAGCTCATGCAGCGCGGTTTTCAGGTTCTCGGCGCCTTCCAGCCTGTCGGCGAATACTCTGAGCGACTCGGCAACCGAACTGTTAAGAACGGTGTTCGCGTCTGCGATACTGCTGGCCGCTCCGACCATCCGAAACTCGAACTTGTTGCCGGTGAACGCAAACGGGGATGTCCTGTTGCGGTCGGTGTTGTCGCGGGGGAATTTCGGCAAAAAGTAAAGATTTGGTTTTAATATTGTTGACTGACAACCGATATAGTGATATAAATTAGATTATCAAAGTCTTTTCGCCAAAACTCATTTTATAGGAAAGGAAAAAACGCATTATGACCAGACAAAAACGAATTGTCGCAATCCATGACATATCCTGTTTCGGCAGATGCTCGCTGACTGTCGCGCTGCCAATACTGTCGGCGACCGGTATTGAAACAAGCGTAATCCCGACCGCCGTGCTGTCAACCCATACCGGCGGGTTTACCGGCTACACTTTCCGCGATTTAACCCACGACATCCGCCCGATTTCAGAGCACTGGCGGTCGCTTGGGCTTGAGTTTGACTCGATTTATACCGGCTATCTGGGCTCGTTTGAACAGCTGGATATCGTATCGGAGTTTTTTGACGATTTTCGCACCCAAAACAATATTATTCTGGTCGACCCGGTAATGGCCGACAACGGCAAGCTCTACCCCAGCTTTTCGCCCGATTTCCCGAAGGGTATGCTGAAGCTGTGCCAAAAGGCAGACATAATCGTGCCGAACATAACCGAAGCGGCGTTTCTGCTCGGCAGGCCGTATAACCCCGGCCCTTATACAGAGAAGTATATCAAGGATATGCTGATGGAGTTAAGCTCAATCGGGCCTGAAAGAATTGTGCTGACCGGCGTATTTTTCGACGACCGGCACCTCGGCGCCGCTTGCCTCGATAAAACCACCGGTAAAATCAGCTTCGCTTTCGAGGAAAAGATTGAGGGTTATTACCACGGCACCGGCGACGTGTTCGGGAGCGCGCTGCTCGCGGCGCTGCTGAACGGGTTTGATTTGGCCGACTCCACCAAAGTCGCCGTTGATTTTACGGTCGAAAGTATCAGGAAAACAAAAGCGGCGGGCACCGATGTCAGGTTCGGCGTAAATTTTGAATGCACCTTGCCCAGACTTATCAAAAGCCTTAACCTGTATTAAGCTAATAATAAAGCCATGGGCTTTGCGTTTACAGCTGGATAATTGTTTATATTAAACTGAGGGGCGGATTTGCATATCCGCCCGTTTTTTATTGCATAAAGCTTTATATTTTATATTGAGCGCAAATCCGGTTACTCCATTCTCAATGCGTCAACCGGTCTGAGTTTTGCGGCTTTGACCGCAGGGTAAACCCCGAAAACCGCTCCGATTGCGATCGACACAAACACAATGGCCGCCATGTCGCGGAGGATGAACGGCATGCTTTGCCCGTACAACCCAAGCCCCACCGCCGAAACCGCGCTGCCGATTATAATCCCTGTCAGGCTTCCAATCAGTGAAATCGCGACGGATTCGGTCAAAAACTCCAGCATAATCCTCCCCCTTGACGCGCCGATGGATTTTTTTATCCCGATTTCACGCATTCTCTCATTGACAGAAACCAGCATAATCGTCATAATCCCAAGGCCGGACACAACCATTGAAATAGCGCTCAGCGCGGTCAAAATCAGGCCGATGATGTCAAGCAGCCCTCCCAGCCTGTCCCTGTGGAGGGTTAAGTTTTCTGCGCGGAAATAGCCGCGGCTCCCTGTCAAATGCTCCAGCCTTTTAATTATCTGGCTTCCGGTTTCGGCAATCTCCCCCTGATTTGCGACACGCACCGCGACCTGGTCGAAATTCATCCTGCCGGTCAGAGTCTGGAGGGTGCTGTAAGGGATATATACCATGCCCGGGATAATCTCCCCAAGGTTGCTTAAAAGCGCGCTGCCGGCTTTAGCAATCCCGACAATCAAAAACTGGTTGTCGACGCCGTTGATTTGAAGGCTTATGGTTTTGCCGGTGATATTCTCCCTGCCGTATGCAGTTTTTGCGAGGGTTTCGTCTATGACGCAGATATTCTCTACCGAGCGCACATCCCCTTTTGTAATCATCCGCCCGTACTTTAAGTGCAGCGAAATTGCCTGAACCGCGCCCGCGTCAATGCCGCATATAATAGTGTCGCAGCGCGTGTCTCTTATCAGCGAACTGGCAAACTGGATTAACAGCGGCATAGCGGTCGAGACGTTGCGGGTATTTCTGATAACCTCAAGCCCTTCGGCGGAAATGCCATGCTGCCCGTCGTTTACAGCGCTCTGGGTGGTGGTGATTGAAATTCCGGACAGGCCGAGGCTTTGAAACTCCTTGTTGACCACCCGTTTGCCCGCGCTGCTGATTATCGTTACAATTACCACCATCATCACGCCGATTGTGATACTGCCGGCTGTAAGTACGGTGCGCAGCCTTTTTCTAAAAAGGCTTTTTATCGCGCAAAGGAATATATCAAACATTTATCCGCCTCCTTCAGGGTTTCAGTCTTACCCTCTCCCCTGGTTTTGTTATGCCGTCCGGGTTTTGTATCACCCTGTCCCCTTCGGCAATACCTGAAAGGATTTCATAGCCGTTGCTGAATTCCTTCCCTGTTCGGATTACCCGTTTAATGCAGTACCCGTCGTTGTATAGATACACATACTCGTTGTTTTCTTCATCCTGCATCACGTACTCGTAGGGTATCACTATACAGTTTTGCTGCTCTCCCACAACAATAACGGATTTTGCGGAAAGTCCGGGCTTAAGCGATTCGTCCTTTTCGGTTAAGGTAATCACCGCGTCCACAACCGTTTCGGTAATGGTGCCGACATACTGCTGGCGCGCGGAACTCGCTATCTGCGACACGATACCCGAATACTCTTCCTTCTCAAACGCAATACCGGATATTCTGGCAGGCTGCCCGACTTTGATATCCTTCAGTTTGCTTTCCTGAATTGCCACCTTGACTAAAAGCGCGTCGCCGGATGAAATCATCGCACAGGGCGACTGGCTGTCCACCGTTTTCCCCGGCGATACGTTGATTGACCGGATTTTTCCGGAAACCGGCGAGGTGATTTTTTCCTTTATCCTGTCGTCGGTAATCATTGCCGACGATACTCCCGCAGCCGCGGCGATTACCTGCTTTGTGGCTTTGACGTCAACCGTAAACAGAGTATCCCCTTTTTTCACCTCATCTCCCGCCGAAACGAACACCCTGTCCGCAACGCAGGGAATGTCCACATACACGTCTTCGCTTTCAGCCGCCTCAATCCTTCCCGAACATGTTACAGTCTGCGTAACCTTTGTCGGTCTGACTTCATATACCGAAACCAGTGTGCCGGGGTAACTCTGCCTTGCGCTAAAATAAAGCATCCCCGCTATTATAATCGATGTAAAGGCAAACAAAGCTATATATTTTTTCATACCCTATCCAACCCTTTCATACATCGATTGTTCTTATGTTCTGTTTCGGCATATATATTCTGTTACTAATTCCTTGAAATATGTTTTGTTTTGCTAAATTCTATTTTTTTCTAACCGCAGGCCATACGCAAAAACCCCATTCGCGGGCCAATGCCGCGAATGGGGTTTGCCGTACTAACAGAATATTTAATATTATGGCAAATCCTCAATGATTTTGCCGTCAATTATCAGCCGGTACCGCTGTTTTTTCAATGCCTCAACAAGCCGCTCGGGCGTATACAGCCGCTCAAAGAAAGCCAGTCCGCTTTTGCCCAGATTCTCTTTGTTGTGAACGTCCCCGCTCGAAATCGCCGGCACTTTCTTCCTTCTGGCAAAGTCAAAAGCCCTCTGGTTGTCCTCGTCCGTATTGCCGAGATTGTACGCCTCAATCGCGTCGAAATAACGCATGTCGGGCTCTTTGTCGGGGTCGGGAATGTAGTCCCTCCGTCTGAGCGGGTGGGCGGCGGCTATAAACCCGCCGTTTTTTCGCACAAACTCGGATAACTGCTCAATACCGCAACCCTTCAAAAACGGCGCGTTTTTTATAAGTTCAGGCTCAATCCCGTAAATCAGCGCCTCCTTGCCCGGCTCATATACCGTCTCAATGCCGAAAAACACGTCAATATCAAGGGCTTTTCCTACCTTCGCGGCCCTAAGGTAATCCTGTTCGTAGGCTTCAACAAACTCCCTCCAGCTGAGCTTTCGGTCAACCGCGGTGTTGCCGCAGTAAAAATGGTTGGTAAAAGCAACGCCGGCATAATTCTTCTCTTTGGCGGCAGCCACCATTTCCTCGGCGGTGGATACCGCGCAGGCGCTGCAAGCCGAGGAATGCAGGTGTATCTCGTACTTGAACATGCAAATCTCCATTCTGACAATCGGTGGTGTATCCGGGGGACGGACAGCAAATATCAAAGATGTATTGTTTATTATCCCGACCTTAAAAAAGATACCAGAAAACCGCCGCGGTTTCAAGCTCCCTGCCTTATATTTTTTGCCCTTATGATAAAATTTAGCAATAAATGCCCGCATTTCTGCTCAATAGTGTTTACACCAAAAATAAAATCTGTTATATTTTCTGTATTGGTTGTTCAAAACCTACAGAAGTATAAGGAGCGTAATTTATGTGCGGTTTTTGCGGATTTACCGGCCAGATTGAAAATCGCGAAGAGGTGCTGCGCGCGATGACCCGGCGTATTGCCCACCGCGGGCCGGATTCTGAAGGGTACCATATTTCCGGAGAGGGTCAGCGCGACAGCATTGCGATTGGTTTTCGCCGCCTTAGCATAATTGATTTAAAAACCGGAGACCAGCCTCTGTATAACGAGGACAAATCCCTTGTTCTGACAGTCAACGGCGAGATATACAACTACCGCGCTCTGCGCGACGAACTGATTGAGAAGGGGCACACCTTTACAACTGAATCGGACAGCGAGGTGCTGCTGCACGGTTTTGAGGAGTGGCGCGAGGAGCTTCTGACAAAGCTGCGCGGCATGTTCGCCTTTGCAATATGGAACTGCGCCGACCATTCGCTTTTCGTCGCCCGCGATTATTTTGGCGTAAAGCCTATGCACTATACACTGCTTCCGGACGGGCAAATAATATTTGCGTCAGAAATCAAGTGCATACTCGAACACCCCGGCTTTTCCTGCGAGTTCAACGAGCAGGCTTTGGACGGCTATCTTTCTTTCCAGTACTCGGTCCCCCGCGAGACATTTTTCAAAAACGTCTACTGCCTGCCGCCGGCCCACTATATGTGGTACAAAAACGGCGAAATCAGCGAGCACCGGTATTGGGATTCCACCTTCAACCCCGACGACAGCATGGTTTTGGAAGAAGCGGTAAACGAAATCGACCGCGCATTTGCCAATTCGGTCGAGGCGCACCGTATCAGCGACGTTGAAGTAGGCTGCTTCTTGTCAAGCGGAGTGGATTCAAGTCTGGTCGCCAGCTTTTTCTCCGGACAAAAGGCTTTCACCGTCGGGTTTGACAGCGGCTCCCATTACAACGAGTGCGAATACGCCTCTGCGCTCGCAAAACATTTCGGAATTGAGCATTACTCCCATGTCATCAGCGACGACGAATACTGGAACTCACTGCCCGACGTCCTTTACCACCTTGACCAGCCGCTCGCCGACCCGTCCTGCGTCGCGCTGTATTTTGTGTCGCGCCTTGCGTCTGAACTCGTCAAGGTGGTGCTTTCGGGGGAAGGTGCGGACGAGCTTTTCGGCGGATACCGGATATACCACGAACCCTATTCGCTCGCCGGTTATCAAAAGCTGCCGCGCTGGCTGCGCAGGGCGCTTGCCGCGGTTGTGTCGGTGTTCCCAGATTTCAAGGGCAAGTCCTTTATCATCCGGGGCTCAAAGACTATTGAAGAACGCTTTATCGGAAACGCATATATCTTCAACAGGCAGGAAAAACAGCGGCTGTTGAAAAATATTCCGGCGACCGACCCCGCGGAAATGGTGTCGTCAATCTATCAAAAGACAAAGGGACAGGACGACGTAACCCGTATGCAGTACCTCGACATCAACCGCTGGATGGTCGGGGATATTCTGCTTAAAGCCGACCGTATGAGCATGGCTCATTCTCTGGAACTGCGGGTGCCGTTTCTTGACAAAGAGGTTTTCGCGGTCGCCTCCCGCATACCCGTAAAACACAGGATTGCGGGCGGCACCACAAAATACGCGATGCGGCTTGCCGCAAAAAGGCGGATACCGGAAAAGCCGGCCGACAGGCCAAAACTGGGGTTTCCGGTGCCAATCCGCGTCTGGCTCAGGCAGGAAAAGTATTACAGCCGCGTCAAAGCCGCATTCCTTTCCCCCGCCGCACAGCGCTTCTTTAATACCGGCGAACTGCTGCGGCTGCTTGACCAGCATTACAGGGGCAAGCGGGACAACAGCCGGAAGATATGGACAATCTACGTGTTTCTGCTGTGGTACGACATATATTTCCCGGGCAATTCAAAAAGTCAGGAAAATCAGCAGTCTTAACAATCGGGACACTTATAAACCGCCGGCTTTCGGGTTTTAAAAGCTGGCGGTTTTTTTACTGTCTCATTCCGGCGCAATCCGCCGGATTTAAGGAACGCACTACTCCTTTATATATCCCTTTTTAATCGAATCCCGTATTACTTCATCCACAAAGCCCCAAAGCTCCGGCATAGCCTGTTTAACAACTTCCATCCGCCTGTAAACCTTGTCGCTTGTAACTTTGTGCAGCCTCCATGTATGCCCTCTTGTCATGTAGTTGTTGATAAACGGCTGCAGCCTGTCCACAGCCGCGGCGTAAACCGCTTCGGGCGTTTTCATGGCTTCAAATTCTTCCCACAGTCCGCGGAACTCCGCCGCCTGTTCCTCCGGCAGCAAGCCGAATATCCTGTCAGCGGCTTCTTTTTCCCTCTCCTCTTTATCTGCGTAGCCGGCTTCGTCATAGGCGAAGGTGTCCCCGGCATATACTTCGACCAAATCATGGACCAGCGCCATTTTCAGCACTTTCAGCATGTCGATTTTCGGAAAGTTTGAGTATTCAAGCAACGTCGCGGCCGTCAGGGCAAAATGCCATGAGTGTTCCGCAACCGTCTCCTGCCTTGATTCGTCGACCAACACCGTCTGCCTTAACACGTTTTTCAGCTTATCGGCTTTAATCAAAAACTCAAGCTGCTTTTCAAACCTTGAATTTTCCATTCAAACCCCTCAATACATATAACCTGCGGTATGGTTTTCAATTCCAGCCCGCGTTGCTCAGCATTTCCCTTGCCGTCTGCAGCGCCGCCTCGCTGATTACCCCGCCGATAATCCGCGCCAGCTCCTTCACCCTGCCCTGATAGTCCAGCGGCAGGACATCGGTATATGTACGCCCGCCTCTGACGTTCTTTACTATCAGGAAATGATTGCGCGCCTGCGCGCTTATCTGGGCTAAGTGGGTTACGCAAATCACCTGACGTTTTTCAGAGATTTCGCGCAGCTTTATCCCTATCTTGCTGGCGGCCATACCGCTTATGCCGGAGTCTATTTCGTCAAATATTAGGGTATCTATGTCGTCCGCGTCCGCCATCACCGATTTCAGCGCAAGCATAATGCGGGAAAGCTCACCGCCGGAGGCAATCCTTGCGATAGGTTTAGGGGGCTCGCCGGGGTTTGGCGCTATAAGAAATTCCACCCGGTCAATGCCGTTCGGGCCGGGTTCGATTGGTCGAATGTCCACACTGAACCGGACGTTCGGCATATCGAGATAATTCAGCTGCTCATTCACATTCTGCTCAAATTTTTTAGCGGCTTTCCGCCTTTCGTCTGACAGCTTTTTTGCAAGCTCATTGACCATGCTTTCAGCCCGCTTAAGCTCCCCGTTCAACTGCTCTATACGGACGTCGGACAGCTCGATTTCTTCAAGCTCCTTTTTCGCCTGCTCCAAATAATCCAGAACCGCCTGCTCGCTGCCGCCGTATTTTGACTTAAGCCTGCGGATTAAATCAAGCCTTTCCTCGACCTGTTCAAGGTCGTCGGGTTCAAAATCCAGCTGCGAGAAGAAATCCCGCAGTTCCCCGGAATACTCCTCCAAATCATACATCAGGCTTTCGAGCTTTTTGCCGAGTTCCGCCATGCTTTCAACATACTGCCCGGCGAAATTAACCTGTGAAACCGCGTCGGATAAAAGCTCCAACGCCCCCGCGCTGCCGTCGCCGCCCAAAAGCTGCTCCCTCGCGCCGCTGATTGCAACCGCAATTTTTTCGGCATTGCGGTACAAATCCCTCTGGGCGGATAATTCTTCTTCCTCGCCCGGGCGGATTTGAGCTGCTTCAATCTCATTAATCTGAAACTGCAGTATATCTATTTTCCTGGCTTTAAGACCCTCGTCCATCTTCGACTGCTCAAGCAGTTCCTTTATCCGACACATTTCGCGGTATGCCCGCCTGTATTCCTCATGCAGCGGGACTATGCCGCCTATCTGCTCTAAGTAAAACAGATGGGTTTCGGGCGACAGCAAGGACTGGTTCTCATGCTGGCCGTGGATATTCACAAGCATGCGCCCGATTGTCCTGAGCATTGATATTGTAGAGGGCTGGCCGTTAATCCGGCAGCCGCCCCTGCCGTCGGCGGAAATCGTCCGCTGAATTAAAAGGGAGCCGTCCTCGTCCGCGGGGTATCCAAGCTCATTCAGCTGCCTTAAGTTTTTTTCGGAAATATCGGTAAAGACGGCGGTTATCCGCGCTTCGCCGCTGCCTGTGCGGACGATGTCCTTGCTGACGCGTTCGCCCAAAACAGCGTTAATCGCGTCTATCACGATTGATTTGCCGGCACCTGTTTCGCCTGTCAGAATATTAAGTCCAAAGCCGAGTTCAATCTCGGCTTTTTCGATGACCGCAATATTTTCAATGTGAAGGCTGGACAGCATGTTCAGCATTGCCCCTTCCGATACCGCAGCATGCGGGTTGACTAATCAATCCTTAATAAGCTTATTAAGCTCTTTGAAAAGCTCCAAAGAATAATTCTCATTCCTCATAATGCAGATAAAGGTGTCGTCGCCCGAAATCGTTCCCACAATATCCGGGCGGTTGAGCGCGTCCAATGCGGCGCAGACAGCCGACGCCATGCCGGACAGGCATTTCACAACCACAATATTCCCGGCATAGTCCACGTTGATTACCGTGTCGGCAAAGAGGGAGTGAAATTTTGAGGATAAATCCTCGCTTTCCTGCTGGACCGTAGAATAATGATAGTTCCCGCTGCTGTCAAGGGTTTTTATCAGCCTGAGCTCCTTGATGTCACGGGAGATGGTTGCCTGTGTTACCTTAAAGCCGCTGTCGTTGAGGTGTTTGAGCAGCTCTTCCTGTGTGGTAATCGGGTGTGATTTTATGATTTCGAGTATCTTTGCATGCCGCTTGGATTTCATTTGAGCTTCTCCCCAATCCTCGTTTTACCGGCGTTTTATCAGCTTTTGGTTCAGCAGCTTATAAAACGACTTCTCCTCGATTATAATAAGGCGCGCAAACGTTTTGGAACGTTTTATGCACAGCCTGTCCTCCGGATTAATCTGCACGCACTGTTCGCCGTCAACGGTCAAAAACACCTCGTGCGGGTCGGCACTGACCGTCCTCAGGCAAATCCGGGTATCCTCACTGAAAATATACGAGCGCGCGTGCAGGGAATGGGCGCAAATCGGGGTCAGCAACAGGCACCTGACCGCCGGGTCCACAATCGGCCCGCCCGCAGACAATGAGTAGGCGGTGGAGCCGGTCGGAGTGGCGACCATTACGCCGTCCGCGCGGTAAGTCAGGACATTCTCGCGTTCGGTGGAAACCTCAAACTCAACCATGCGGGACAGCGAGCCGCGGGATAAAACCGCTTCGTTGAGCGCGGAAAATTCCGAAACCTTGCCGTCCGCTGAACAAACCTCGATATCCAACATCATTCTGTGCTCCACCGAATACCTGCCGTCCATCAGCGCCGACAGCTTTGACAGCTCGTCAATCTCAAGCCCTGCCATGAACCCAAGAGTGCCGCAGTTTATTCCGAGCACCGGTTTGTCGAAAAGGGCAGCGTTTTTTGCCGTATGGATTATTGTGCCGTCCCCGCCGAGCACAACCACCACATCGCAAAACTTCAAAAAATCATCTTTCAGGTTATCGGGAAAGGACGAGCCTTCCGGCGGCATTAAAACCCCGGCGCCCAGTTTTTCCAACACCGACCGCACCTCACCGACCGAAGAACAGACGTCCGGCGCCTTGTCGTTTGCGACCAATGCAATCAGCATATAAACACCATACTTTCGCAATATATTTTCTGTTATCCTCTAAAAACGTCGTGAGCTTCGCTGACGATATCGCCCGCATTGATTGAACCGGCAGTGCGCTGTCCCTGTCGCAGCAGCGCAAGGTGCTCTATATTCCCGTCGCCGCCTTTTACCGGCGAATATGTCAGCCCCAAAAGTCCAAACCCGTGCTCACCAAAAAACGATACCGTCCGCTCAATCACGCTTTTATGCACCTTCGGATTTGTTACCACCCCGCGTTTGCCTGTATTTCCCCTGCCCGCCTCAAACTGGGGTTTAATCAGGCAGACGGCGCCGGCATTCTTTTTAAGAAACGGGATTACGGACGGGAAAACCTTTGTTACCGATATAAAGGCAACGTCAAACGCGCAAAAATCCGCAGAATTCGGCGGGATTGTTTTTGAAAGCCGTTCAAAATCGCGTATGTCGACCCCTTCAAGGCTGACCACCCTCTGGTCCGAAACCAGCTTTTGATTAAGCTGCCCGTGCCCCACATCCACCGCGTACACCAAAGCCGCGCCGTGCTGCAGCATGCAGTCGGTAAATCCGCCGGCGGACGCCCCGACATCTATCGCGGTCGTGTTATTCAAATCGTATCCGCCCAGACGTATCGCCTTTTCGAGCTTCAGCCCTCCCCGGCTCACATACCTTGTCTCTGCGCATTCCTGCAGCTCAATTATATCAGAAGGGAAAACCGCGACAGACGGCTTTAAGACAACCTGCCCGTTGACATGTACCGCGCCCGCGAGGATAAGCCGCCTTGCGCGTTCCCGGCTGCTTACAAGCCCCCGCTTCACCAGCGCGGTATCAATCCGCATGCTTTGGATTGTCAGACCGTCCGGACCCATGGCCCCTCCATTCCGGCACTGCCGCAGTCCTTTGAAATAAGTCTTACTATGCTGTCTGTGTCAAGCCCGACGCTGCGCAGCCCCGTCTGGACGCTGCATGTCGGGATGAAATCCTGTATCGCGGTGAGCTTAAATCTGCCTGAAAAACCGTTCTCAATAAGCATGGAGCCAAAGCTCTCGCCAATCCCGCCCCAGCGAATACCCTCTTCAAAGAAGTATATGCTTTGGAAATCAGCCGCAAGCGTTGCGCATTCGCTGTCAATCGGCTTTATCCGGGTAAGTTTCAGGACCGAAACCGGTATGCCCATGCCTTTCAGGATGTTAGCCGCCTTCCTGACATTCGCAAATATCCTGCCGTAGGTAACCAGAAGTATTTCCGAGCCGTCCTGCCTGAACAGAGTATAATCCTTGTAATCCGGCTGGTAATACTTCAGCCCGTCCGGCTCCGAGCCGCGCGGGTAGCGTACGGCGGCCACGCCGGACACGTCATATATCGCCTGCCTGAGATTAATCCGCAGCTCCTCAAAGCATGACGGCGAATATACGGTGGCGTTTGGAATGGTGTTCAAAAAGGCGGCGTCGAAAATCCCCTGATGGGTTTCGCCGTCTTCACCCACTACCCCCGCGCGGTCAACAGCCAGCACGATATGCTCGCCGGCTATCGCCGCGTCGTTCAGTATCTGGTCGTAGCTGCGCTGCAGAAAGGTTGAATATACCGCAAATACCGGGATTGCCTCGTTGCGGGCAAGGCCGGCCGAAAAAGTAACGGCGTGTCCCTCCGCAATACCGACATCAAAACAGCGCTTTGGAAAACGCTTGCTGAATTCCACCAGTCCGGTACCGCTTTTCATCGCCGCGGTTATGGCGCAAATCCGCTCGTCCTCAGCCGCCAGCTTGCATATCTCCCTGCTGAAAACAGACGAGAAGGTTTCGGGGTCGGGTAAGCGGTCCCCGGTTTCGGTGTCGAAATTCGAGACGCCGTGATAAATATCCGGATTTTTTTCCGCAAACTCGCAGCCCTTGCCTTTGATTGTCGCGACATGCAGCAGCACGGGGCGGTCCAGCTTTTTTGCCGCCTTCAAACCGTGGATTAAATCCTCAAGGTTATGGCCGTCAAGCGGGCCGATATAGTTGAACCCCATCTCCTCAAAAAAGCTGCTGCGGCTGTATATCAATTTCTTAATTTCGGTTTTAATATAAAACAAACCGTTCCTGACAGGCGAGCCGATAACCGGAATTGAGGAAAGGAGGTTACTGAACATCATTTTGGCGCGGACATACCGCGGCCTTGCGCGCAGGGCAGCCAGATGGCGGGCAATAAAGCCGACGTTCCGGCTTATGGACATGCCGTTGTCGTTTAAAACCACAATCAGCTTGTCCTTGCTCCTGCCCGCGTTGCTCAAGCCCTCGTAAGCCAGCCCGCCGGTCAATGCGCCGTCCCCGATTATCGCTACCACCGTTCCACCTTTGCCGAGCAGGGATTTGGCTTTCGCCAGCCCGTTGGCGGCGGAAATAGAGGTGCTGCTGTGCCCGACCATAAATGAATCGTGCTCGCTCTCTTTCGGAGACGGGAACCCCGACAGGCCTCCGTCCTTTCTAAGCGAGTGAAACCTCGACGCCCTGCCGGTCAGCAGCTTGTGGGCATAACACTGGTGGCCGACATCCCAGACGAACTGGTCATGGGGGGTGTCAAACACCCTGTGAAGGGCAACCGTAAGCTCGACAACTCCGAGATTGGACGCAAGATGGCCGCCCGTCTTTGATATCGTGTTAATCATAACGCTGCGCAGCTCGGCGCACAACTCCCTCAGCGTTTTTATATCAAAAGACTTTATGTCCTGAGGGGAATTGATTTTATTCAGATATTTTAAATTCGGCATATTGCGTATTTCCGGCATCGCAGGTAAACCTCACTTTCTGCGGAAGGTATCGCGGGAAATCAAAACCGCGTTCATGGCACCAGAATACCTGTCAGAATTCCCAGCAGCGCCCCGCCCAACACTTCGAGAGGGGTGTGGCCGATAAATTCCTTAAGCTCGATTTCGCCAACCTTTTTGTCCGGGATACCGTCCCCGTCATTATCGGCTTTCGAGATTTCAATTTCGTTTAAATATTTGTTCAGCAGGCGGGCATGCTCGCCGGTCTCGCGCCTCACACCCATCGCGTCATACATGGTTACGAACGCGAACATCACCGCCAATGCGAAAACAGGGGTGTCGACCCCGTAAAAACGCGCCGTGGTTATGGTCAGCGCACAAACCATGGATGAATGTGCGCTCGGCATTCCGCCGGAGCCCCACAGCCTTTCAAAATTCACTTTTCTGGTAAATATCAGGGTTATTATAAACTTGGCCAGTTGAGATGCCAGCCAACCTAAAACGGCAGCGAACAAAACCCGGTTGCTAAAAAATTCGTGCAGAACCGACATTGAACATCATGCCTTTCCGACGCAAGGTAAATCTCGGCTTCATTTCTTCCTTTTCAGCAAGGCGAACGCCAAATCACACAAAGCGTCTGCCTTATTCCCGAAAACCGAAAGGGCTTTCACCGCTTTTTGGACCCGTTCTTTTGCAAGCTCCGCGGCGGCTTTTACCCCAAGCAGCGAAACGTAAGTGGCCTTCCCGTGTTCAATGTCGCTGCCGGCAGGCTTTCCAAGCTGCTCTGAAGTCGCGGTGGCGTCCAAAATATCGTCAACTATCTGGAATGACATACCAAGCTGCATACCGTATTCTCGCGCCGCCGTAAGCTTTTCCGCGCCGGCGCCGGCGATGTGGCAGCCTACCGCGCACGCGGCTTCAAACAGCGCGGCTGTCTTCCCGTGCTGGAGTTTTTCAAGAATATCCAAATCTACCGGTTTGTTTTCATACAAAAGGTCGAGCGCCTGTCCGCCTACCATCCCGCCTGCGCCGGAAGCGCCGGCCAGCTCGTATGCGGCGCGCAGGGCATATTCCTCAGGTATCCCGCTACGGTTTGCCGGGTCGAGGATTATTTCAAAAGCTCTGTTCAGCAGCGCGTCCCCCGCCAGAACCGCCATGGCCTCGCCGTACGCGGCATGGGCTGAGAGGCGTCCCCTTCTGACCGAACTGTTGTCCATACAGGGCAAATCATCGTGCACGAGGGAATACGAATGTATCATCTCGACCGCGCAGGCAAACGGCATTGCCCTTGCGGTGTCCCCGCCGCAAACGCGGCAGAATTCAAGGACCAGCACAGGCCGCAGCCTTTTGCCGCCCGCTTCGCAGGCATAGCTCATGATTTCATATAGCAGCTGCTGCGGCGCCTTATTATCTTGGGGCAGATATGCTGGCAGCGCTTTCTCCACGTCCGACAAATGTGCCTGCAGGACCGGGCTGTAAAGCTGATTACCCATACAGCACCTTGCCTTTCATCATTTAAAACCCAACTCCAGTTCTATGGCTGTTCGTGTCCGCCTTCATCCGCCGCTTCGCCGCCTGATGTATCGCCGGATTTTCCCGACATCAGACGCGTGATTTTCTGCTCTGCGTTTTTAAGTGCCTTATTGCAGAAGGCGGCCAGCTTTGTCCCCTCCTCAAACAGCTTGAGAGATTCGTCGAGGGTACACTGCCCCCCTTCCAGCTTTGACACGATTTGTTCAAGCCTTGTTATTGCCTTTTCAAACGTCAATTCGTTCGACATATAACTGCCCCCTAAAAGGAAAAACATTAATCAACCGTGCAATCAATACTGCCGTCGCTGACCCGCAGCGAGAGCCTGTCCCCTGAAAAAACATCGGACGTGCTTTTTATCACTTTATCATTTACATACGCTATGGAATAACCGCGCGCAAGCACTTTTAAAGGGCTTAATGCGTCCAGTTTGGAGCTTGCGGCGCCAAGCCGGTTGATTGATTCATATACCCTGTTTCTTGCCGCCTGCGCAAATGCCCTTGTCAGTAAATCCAGCCGTATGTACTGTTCTTCGATAAAATATGTCGGGGTTGAAAGCGCCCTGCGTGAAACCAGCGAGTTCAAACGCTGGCTTGAGGATTCGATTGCCGCTCGGACGCTGCGCCTTGCGATGACATACAGTTTTTGAATATGGATTAAAAGCTGCTCGCTGTCCGGCACTGCCAGTTCGGCCGCTGCGGAAGGGGTGGGAGCACGCAAATCCGACGCAAAATCGCATATCGTGAAATCGGTCTCGTGCCCAACCGCCGAAATAACCGGAATACGGCAAGCCGCGACCGCGCGTGCAACCCCTTCGTCGTTGAACGCCCACAATTCCTCAATTGAGCCGCCGCCCCGACCGATTATAATCACGTCGGCGGCATTGTTGGCGTCAAACCACTTAAGCGCGTTTATCAGCTGTGGCGGCGCGCCCTCCCCCTGCACCAGAACAGGGAAAAACACTATTTCCGCAAGCGGGTACCTTCTGCCGAGAACGTTGAATATATCCCGCACCGCGGCGCCGGTCGGGGAGGTTATTACCCCCACCTTCGACGGGTATCTCGGTATCGGCAGCTTGCGGCTTTGGTCAAACAGGCCTTCCTGCGCCAGCTTCTTTTTAAGCTGCTCAAAAGCAAGCTGCAGAGCCCCAATCCCGTCGGGCTGCATCTGCTCTATATAAATCTGAAAGCTGCCGTCTTTTTCATAAAGCGAGACTCTCGCTCTGGCGATTACTTTCATCCCGTTTTCGGGTTTAAACCCTAACTTTGACGCGTATGCGCGGAACATCACTGCCTTTACAGCCGCGTTCTCGTCCTTCAGGGTCATATAAAGATGGCCGGATTTATAATGGTCGGTGAAGTTGGATATTTCACCGCTGATGTAAACCGAAACCAGCCTCCGGTCGCTTTCGAGAAGGGATTTGACGTACCTGTTAAGCTGGCTTACCGTGATTACCTGCACAAAAACCCCGCCTTTCGGATTTCAAAGCCGCCAGCAGCGCAATTCCGACCGCGTTGTCCGACGAATATTCAGGCGGCGCGAAATAACCGCCGTATTTGTCTTGAATCGCTTTTCTGATGATAGAATTGGACATTACCCCGCCGGAATACACAATCGGGCGGTTGGGATACTGCTCGATCAGAAAACTTGTCATACCGTCAACCGCCGCAAGAATACTGGCTATACAGAAAAGCGCAATCTCGGCGCCGTCCGCGCCCTTTTCATAAAGGCTGCGGCATTGATTTTCAATGCCGGACAGGCTGCACCAGCCGTCTTTGAGCGTCGGCTTTGGGCTGTACCCGCCGGCGGCTTTCAGCGCAAGTTTTTCAAGTTCAGGGCCGGCCGGGAACTTAAGCCCCAACATAAGCCCAATCCTGTCGACGAGCTGTCCGGCCTTTAAATCCAGTGAGCCCGCGACCCGCTCGCAGCTTATTATTGTATGGTCATCGGGCCTTACAATCAATCCGTCGGTCGTGCCGCCGGAGACATGAAAAGCAATAAACTCCCCGTCAAGCAAATCCACCCGGTTCGCGCCGTAAGCGGCCGCAGCCACATGCCCCTGCTGGTGCGAAAATCTCATCAGCGGCAGGCGCATGGCTGCCGCGAGCTGCCTTGCCGCCCCTAATCCGGAGAGAAAACACGGCATATATGAGCCTTCGGCTTCGGTCGGGCGGTCGGACGCGGCGACCGCGTCAATCCTGATACCGTTTAAAAACAGTTCCTCAAAAATCTTCGGCAGATGGCGGGTGTGGTGAAAAACGGCGTCCGACTGCCTGAGACCAAGCTCCCCCTCTTTCACCAGCAGGGGCAGCTTTTTTTGAACAACCGATTTTTTTGATGAATTGTATACCGCGGCCGACGTGGTGTAATTGCTGGTATCAATTCCCAAAAAATCGCCCATCTTCATTCCCCTTCTTGCCGGGCAATTCCGCCGAGTACGCCGTTGACAAACGAGGGGTCGTCATCTCCGCCGTACTTCTTTGCAAGCTCAACAGCTTCGTTAATGGAAACGCTAACCGGAATGTCTTCGCTGTACAGTATTTCATAAACCGAAAGCCTGATGATGGAGAGGGCGACGCGCGACAATCTTTCCTTTCTCCATTTATGCAGGTGTTCTGAGATAGCCTCGTCAATCTCCCCCATATGTTTTTCCACGCCTTCGGCAAGCGACAAGGCAAAATCGTCGCAGGCGATATCGCGCGCCTGCACGGCATTTTCGACAATCTGCCGGACCGGATAATCCGTAAAAGTCTTTTCGAACAGCAGCGCAAACGCCAGCTCACGGGCTTCGCGACGCGTCATTCGTCAACCATGCCTTTCGATTAAAAGTTGTGATACCCTGCAAAGTGCCGGCCGCAGTTTCTGCCGGGAAAGCATAAAATCATAAAAGAAACCCTCCACTTTGTGCGGAGGGTCCCGCTTAAGCCGACAATCATTCCTTACTGTTTTCGTCAAGTACAATTCCCATGATATGAACATTAACCTTGTTTACAGGTTTTCCGGTCATGGACTGTACCGCAACCTTGACGCTATGCTGAACAGCAGGAGCAACCTCCGGAATCCTCGCGTCCGGCTTGACATTTATATAAACGTCGAGTATGGTCTCTATTTCGTTGTTGAAAACCCTGACCGACTTTGCGGCGCCGCTCCCGATAATTCCTCTAAGGTCAGCAGGTCTCTGAGCCATTCCTGCAACGCCCGGCACTTCCATCACTGCTGTGCTCGCTATTGACGCGATTACATCCTCCGAAATAATGCAGCTCCCCTCAGGGGCTTTGTATCCTTTTTTGTTCATTAATAAACCTGCCTTTCCTTATTCTGGAGAAATCCGTGGTGTATATAATTGCATATCAATTGTATATTAATATAATTCTCTTGCTCATTATTATACCACAAAGTGCCTGTTGAGCAACTGTTTTTTATCATTTTATCAGCCGTTCCGGTTTTTGCAAAGTTTCAGCCCCGCGTTTATTGACTAAAAACCCGAAATATGCTATATTAACCTACGGTCAAAAATTCTCTTTACGCGCTGATGTGGCTCAATGGCAGAGCAGTTCACTCGTAATGAACAGGTTGTCGGTTCGATTCCGACCATCAGCTCCAAATGCAAAACACGAAAAAACCGTGTATTCAAGCCATTTTCAAGGCTTTTATACACGGTTTTCTTTTTGGATTTTATTCCGACCGATATATGATTTTTCCGAATAAAAGCGGAATAAAACCGCTATTATGTCTTACAAGTGTCCTGAAAATATGCGGGGATGGTTTTGCCTGTGCACGTACTGCCAGCAATCAAAATCCTGTCTCTTTCGCGCTATATACGGATTATTGAAGCTTTATTCCAACACACTTCCCTTTTCAATCTCCGCTATCATATCAACCCGGCGCTGGTGGCGTCCGCCTTCAAACGGGGTTTCAAGCCAGACCTTGGTTATCATCCGCGCCATCCCCTCCCCTATCACGCGGGCGCCGAAAGCCAGCATATTGCTGTTGTTGTGCAGCCTTGAAAGCTGCGCCGAATATGGCTCGCTGCATACCACGCAGCGGATACCCGGCACCTTGTTCGCAGCCAGCGACATGCCGATACCGGTGCCGCAGATTAAAATCCCGCGTTCGCATTCCCCGCTGGCGACCGCGCGCGCCGCTTTAAGCGCAAAAACCGGATAATCGCAGCTCTCCTCGCTGTATGTGCCGAAATCCCTGTATTCAAGCCCCATCTCCTCAAGCAGTTCGACGATGATTTTTTTCATCTTCAGCGCCGCATGGTCGCATGCAATCGCAATCATCTTTAAACCCCCTAACAAATAATCCAAAAACCGGACGGGCCGTGTTCCTGGATTATTATACCACAATTTGCTCTATATTAATACAGCTAACTTATTATCAAAGGCTGAATCTGTTTTCCCTCAATCGCGGCCGAGATTGTTTCTGGTATCATGGAAAAATCCGCAATCATTGAATTCGGCTTTGAAATCGGGTTATCCTGTTTAAATGGTACAAAGTAGATGTTTTTTGCGTTGTTAAGAAGGGAGATGTTCCTCATCGAAGCGCCCAGAGCGTCATTGGTGGAAACTGCGATTACCACCGGCCTGCAACACCTTAGCTGCGCTTTTACCGCCAGCGCGACAGGCGTGTCGCTGATACCGTTCGCAAGACGGCCGAGAGTGCTGCCGGTGCAGGGAGCCACAACCAGCACATCCAGCAATCCCTGCGGGCCTATCGGCTCCACGCCGACCAGTGTGTCAAGCGGTTTTTTGCCGGTTATTTTTTCAAGCTTTGCATGCAAATCCGCGCAGCGCCCAAACCTTGTATCTGTGGTTGAGGCTGAGAAGGACAAAATCGGCGTAATATCCGCCCCTTCATCCGCAAGGCTCTGTATTACCGAAAGAACCCCGTCAATCGTGCAGAAGGAGCCGGAAATCGCAAAACCTATCCGCAGGCCTTTCATAACCCACCCTCCTTAATCATGTTGAGGATAGTGTTTTTTATGATCTGCCCCGCGCTTTTAGGCGCAACCCTGCCGGGTAGCGACAACGCCCAGATTGTTTTAATCTGCAGTTCCGCGGCGGCCTTGAAATCAACGCCGCCGGGGCGGGACGCAAGGTCGATAAGCAGGGTGTTTTTGTCAAGCCCGCTGAGTATTTCCCTGTTGAAAATCGGGAATGGTATGGTATTGAAAATCACGTCAAAACTCCCCGCCTCGGCAAGCTGCCGCAGTTCGACCGTGCAGCAGCCCTGTGAGCCCGCCCACGCCAAATCCGAATACTTCCGCGCGGAGACAGTAACACGGGCTCCGAGCGCCACCAGCATTTGGGACAGCATTTTTCCTACTCGCCCGTAGCCGGTTACAAGGCAGTTTGAGCCCCTTATGGTTATCGGCAGCTCCTCCATGGCAAGCTGTATTGCGCCTTCGGCAGTCGGAACCGCGTTGTAGATTGCCAGTTCCTCGCGCTTAAGATAGTCGTGTATTTTTATTCCGCGTTTTTCCGCCTCTTTATGTATTTCGCTGGTCAGCGCCCCTCCGGCCACGCACTGGTCAGGCTTTACCGCGTTGAGCACCTGGTCAATTGAGATGCGCGTCCGGGAAAAAGGCGCGTTTATCGTGGTCCCGTCGGTGCTGACCGGCACCGGAAGGATAATAAAATCCGCAAGTGCCACCGCCGAAGCCGGATTGGTACAACCTGTAACGCAGGGCGGCAAATCCGTGCTGTCAAACCCGGTCGTAATCACCTTGTACCCGTCCGCCGCCAAAAGGCCGGCGAGATATGCGCTCCTCAAATCCCCGCCGATAATGGCAAAAGTATCTATATTCACGGTATCCAACCCCCAAAACCTTTGTTGTTCTCTTTGCTATATCCTATGAAAAACCGCATTGAACTGTGATTTAATAATCACTCTCCGGTATCAATAAGTTAATACAAAGTTCACAGTTTATTGCAAAAAAGATTATTAAATTCAAATATAATTAAATTATATTTTATCAAATTCTCTTTCCGATTTAAGGAAAACCGGTTTCGAGGTGCTGAAATGTCTGGTTTTGTGGAGTTTCGCGATGTGGTAAAGGAATATAAAACGGGAGATGTCGCTGTCCGCGCCGCCGACGGGATTACCTTTGAAGTTCAAAAAGGCGAGTTCGTGGTGATTGTCGGTCCCAGCGGCGCAGGCAAGACCACCGTGCTGAACATTCTCGGCGGTATGGATACCTGCGACAGCGGCAAAATCATTGTGGACGGCATGGAAGTCAGTTCATTCAGCAAAAAACAGCTGGTTTATTACAGAAGGCATGATATCGGCTTTGTATTCCAGTTTTACAACCTGGTGCAGAACCTGACTGCGCTTGAGAATGTGGAGCTTGCGGCGCAAATCTGCCGCAGTCCTCTGGACGCAAGACAGGTGCTGAAAGACGTCGGGCTTGAGGAGCGCATGCACAACTTCCCTGCCCAGCTTTCGGGCGGGGAGCAGCAGCGGGTATCAATCGCCCGCGCGCTCGCCAAAAACCCTAAACTCCTTCTATGCGACGAGCCGACCGGCGCGCTGGACGACGCCACCGGTCGGCAGGTGCTTAAACTTTTGCACAGCACATGCCGCAACGCCGGCATGACTGTGTTTGTCATTACACACAATCAGGCCATTACCCCGATTGCAGACAGGATTATCAGGCTCAGCAGCGGCAGGGTCAGGTCGGTGGAGCAAAATGACAACCCTATGCCGGTGGAAAGGATAGAGTGGTAATGGTCAGCTCTTACCTTAAAACCGTCATACGACAGATAATCGGCAACCCCCGCCGTTTTTTTGCGATTTTGTCCATCGTCGTGCTCGGAGTTTCATTTTATTCGGGGGTTCGTGCCGCCAGTCCGAACATGCGTCTGACCGTAGACAAATATTTTGATGAATACAGCTCGTCAGACATTCAGATAATTTCCACCACGGGCTTTGACGACGGGGACATTAAGGCAATCAGCAGCGCGAAAGACGTCGACATCGTTATGCCCGGCTATTCGGTGGATGGTTTTATGAAAAAAGGGGACCGCACCCTTTTAATCAGTTTTCAGTCGCTGGATCTTGACAGCCTCAACAGCCGTCCGGACACCGTTTTAAACAGGCCGGCTCTGGTAGAAGGAAGGCTGCCGGTTTCCAATAACGAATGTGTTCTTGACAGTATGCTGAAAGATTTTTATGGTTTTAAGCTCGGCGACTCTATAAATATTCTGGCTGCCAACGACCCGACGATTGCCGATTCGCTCGGTTTGCTGGAATACAGGGTGGTAGGCTTTGTGAATTCGGTGCAGCACATCTCGATACAGCGCGGCAGCAGCAATAAGGGCGAAGGCGTTTTAAGCGGGTTTGCGCTGATACCCGAACAGAATTTCAAAATGGACGTGTACACGCAGGTTTTCATAAAAGTCAAAAATACCGATAGTTCGCGTTTTTCCGACAGTTATGTCAAGCGGATTGACGGGATTGAGGAAGAAATCAAGCAAATCGGCAACCGGCGCAATCCGCTGCGCTATAAAGAGATTATAGCGGAAGCCGAAAAAGAGCTTGCCAAAGGCAGAAAGGAAATCAAAGACGCCGAGCAAAAGCTGATTGACGGCGAAAAGGAACTGCAAAACGGCGAGAGGAAACTTGCGGACGGTGAAAAGGAGCTTGCAAAAAATCGCAAAAAGTATGAAAACGAAATCAACAACGCAGAAGAAGAGCTGAATCGGGCAAAAGCCGAGCTCGAAAAAGCAAAAGCCGAACTGGAAGACAGCGAGAGCCGGTTAGAGGCTGGAAAATCCGCGCTTGAGAAGGCAAAAGCCGAGCTTGATGAAAACAGGTCAAAACTGACACAGGGAGAGCAGGCGCTCGCTCAGCTCAACGCTCAAATCGCCGCCCTTTCTTCACAGCTTGAACTACTGCCGCAGGACAGCCCAGAAGCCGCCGGGCTTGCGGCACAGATTTCACAGCTTCAGGGGATTTATCAGCAGCAGTCAAAAGAGCTTGAAGACGCTAAAAAGCAGTACGAGCAAGGCGCCGCGCAAATCAGCGCCAACCAGAAAGAGCTTGAAAACAGCGAGGCACAGCTTAAAAAAGGCTGGGAGGAATACCGCAGGGGCGAGTCAGAATACCGGAAAAACCTGTCATTATTTGAAAAGTCAAAAACAGAAGGAGCCCGCGAGCTCGATAAAGCGCAGAGAGAGCTTGACAAATCCCGGCGGGAGCTTGAACAAGCCAAACAAGAATACGCATATAAAAAGCCGGACGCGCTTGCCAAAATCGAGGACGCAAAGAAAAAGCTCGCGGAAGGCGAGCAGGAGCTTAAAGATTTGAAAGAGCCGGAGTGGTATATACTCGACCTTGAAAAAAACACCGGCTTTTCCGGGTACAGGCAGGACACCGACAGGGTTGCGGCAATCGGGCTTGTGTTTCCGCTGATATTCTTTCTGGTGGCCGCTTTGGTCAGCCTGACCACCATGACTCGGATTGTGGAAGACGAACGCCAGAACATCGGAATTCTCAAAGCTCTGGGCTTTAGCAGTTTTTCGATAGCGGCAAAGTATCTCATATATTCCGGAGCCGCCGCGCTGCTTGGGATTGGTATCGGCATTGCGACCGGCCCCATCCTGTTTTCGAGAGTTATCGGGGACGCGTACGGAATAATCTACACCCTGCCCACCGTCCAAACTGCGGTTGACCCGGGCAGTGCCATTATTGCAGGGGCCGGGGCCTTTGCCAGCGCGGTCCTTCCCACCCTGCTGGTCTGCTACAAGGAGTTGGCCGCGGTACCCGCCACCCTGATGAGGCCCCGCGCGCCCAAACACGGCAGGCGTATACTTCTGGAACGCGCGTCCCTGATTTGGAACCGGCTGAACTTCTCTCAGAAGGTTACCTGCCGCAACCTGTTCAGGTATAAAAAGCGGCTGTTCATGACCATTTTGGGTGTCGTCGGCTGTACCGCGCTTGTCTTTACCGGCTTTGGGTTAAGGGACTCAATCCGCATGATGGTGCCGCTGCAGTATGACGAAATACAGAAATTCGATTTTGCCGTCTATCTGAAAAACACAGTGAGCCAGCAGCAAAAAACACAGCTTGACGGAGTTTTGACAGCCGATTCGAATGTTAAGAATTTCGTCTCATTCCATCAGGCGGAAACAGACGCCAAAGCAAATGGTTTATCCCAGTCCGCCTATCTGGTTGTTACGGGCGACCGCGGCAAATTCAGGGAATTCATTGCGCTTCGCGGCAGAAAGGACAAAACGCCGATAAACCTTCCGGACAACTCGGTGGTTATTACCGAAAAGCTGGGCAGGATGTTAAAGCTGAAAGCCGGGGACACCCTGACCTTGAGTGTCAAGGAAAAACCGGACATCACTGTCAAGGTCGCGGGACTGGCTGAAAACTATGTTTTACATTATATCTATATGACGGATGAACTGTACCGCTCCCTGTACGGTGGGCCCGCCGTAACAAACGCTGTATACGGGCAGCTTTTTGACAAAAGTGAACCGGCTGAAGGCAAATTGTCAAGGGCGCTTATCAATCTGGATTATGTCGCCAACGTTTCGTACACCACAACACTGCGAGATAACTTTTTCGATATGGTAAGCGCCATGGATATAGTGGTGGTGGTTCTGATACTCTCCGCCGCCGCCCTCGCTTTCATCGTGCTGTTCAGCCTTACCAATATAAATATTGAAGAACGCCGCAGGGAGCTCGCCACATTGAAGGTGCTTGGGTTTAACGATGTGGAAACCAATATGTACCTGTACCGCGAAAGCATTATACTCACCCTGATTGGGATTGCCGGCGGGCTTGTCCTCGGCATATTCATGCGGCTGTTTGTGGTTACCACCGCCGAAGTGGATATCGTAATGTTCGCCCGGCAGACAGACTGGCTGAATTATGTTTTTTCCGCGCTGATTACCCTCTCCTTCTCGGTAATTGTAAACCTCTTCATGAGCATCTCAATCAACCGCATTGACATGGTGGAATCCTTAAAAAGCGTGGAATAGCTTTAGGCCGCAGCAGGGCGGGCTTCGTATCCGTTAAAATGATAAAGCACAAAAATGCCGGAAAACCATTTGGTTTTCCGGCATTTTGGCACCCCCGGCGTGAATCGAACACACGACTAGCCCTTAGGAGGGGCTCGTTATATCCACTTAACTACGGGGGCTTGTATTAGAACGCACTGAATAGTTTACATCATAACACGCGCTTTTGTCAATGCCGGTTTTATTAAAAAAACGCTTTTCATCTTAAGCAGGTGTTTGCGATATTTTAGACAAAAACAATAAAATATACCGCTGTGTTATTACGGTTTTAACAAAAATTATTTTTTTTAATCTGGTAAAAATTTTTCAAATCTCGTTGTAATATATATGGAAGCCAAAACCGCAAAAGCGCCGGTAAAGGCTTATTTTTTTGCGCTCGCGCGTTGGTTTTTCCAAAAAACAATAATAAGGATTGGGGGCTGAAAAATGAATAACTTTGATTTTGAAATCCAAAGAGACCCGTTTCTTATGGCGCTGGCGGCAGCATACCGGAAAGAGATTGAGGAATTTCAGGGAACCTTAATTCTCAATCCGCAGCAGTTTAAGAAGTACTTAGAAGCCGTCGCCTATCTCAAAAGGCTCGCGAGTGAAATGTTCGGCGACAAAGTCGAGGTGAGCCTTCTCCCTAAAGAGCGCCACGGGTACGCTACTGCCAGAATTGGAATCCTGACATTAACACAGGAAGAGATGCCGGAATTTTTTGAAATGCTCAGCAAGGTGGACGCTTTCGGCATTTATCCAAATGCGGGAGGAGATGATTTGACAATCGACATCAGCGTCAGCAATGTTTTTATTAAGGCGGATTAGCTGTGATGGATAAATGGTTTTACAAACACAAAAAGGCAGGCTGTCTGTGCCTGCCTTTTTGTGTCTAAAGAGAGAGTTTTGAGGATTTTTCCGCTATCACGGCTGCAAAAACAAAAGGCTTGTTCAAAGCTTAAAGCTAAAGCGCATACGCTTTGCCCCTTGCGGGTTTTGGCGTCTTTTAAGATATCTTCAACTGCAGGCGGAACCTGTCCGAAATCATAGCGATAAACTCGCTGTTGGTGGGTTTGCCCCGGCCGTTATGTATGGTGTAGCCGAAATAGGAATTCAGCACGTCCACGTCCCCTCTGTCCCATGCGACTTCAATCGCGTGCCTGATTGCGCGCTCAACACGCGAGGAAGTGGTGCCGTGTTTTTTCGCAACCGCGGGATAAAGCCGCTTTGTAACCGCGTTGATGATATCGTCGTCGTTAATCGCCATAATAATAGCGTCCCTGAGGTACTGGTACCCTTTTATGTGAGCGGGCACTCCAATCTGATGGATTATTTCGGTAACCCTCATTTCAAGGCTGCCGATTGACGGGGTGCCCTGAATGCCGCCCCGCCTTATCATCTCGACGCGGCGCTTGCCGTTGAGCGCGAGTATCCGCTCCGCCATTTCATCGGCATCAAACGGCTTTAGAAAATAGTAGTCGGCTCCCGCCAGCAGCGCCTCACGCTCAAGGTTGGGATTGTCAAAGCTGGACATAATCATAACCTGCGGACGGGTGGCGAGGTTCATCCTTTGTATCCCTTTAAGTACCCCGATTGCGTCCAGATGTGGCAAAAAGAAATCCATAATCACCACATCCGGACGCATCTGCTCGACAAAGGATAAAACCTGACGCCCGTCCTTTTGCACGGTGTGAACGTCCAGAGAATGTGCCCGCATAATAGCGGCGCAGGGTTTGCCGAAATGTTCGCTGTCATCTGCCAATAAAACTTTTATTACCTTTTCCATCATTTTGCCCCCAAACTCATATTGTTTTTTTCATTTCCTAATTCACAACGACATTTTACCATATATTGGTATAAAATGCAAGTGTTAGGAAGGAATTTTTTTTAAATTTGGGGACAATATTTTTTGAGCGGTCAAAAACCCTATGCGGCAGGCGCCATCTGCTGCACGGTATTAGCTGTTTTAAGCATGTTTTCTGCAAATATCGCAAAGCCCTTTGTCGGGTCGTTCACAAAAACATGGGTTATAGCTCCGATAAGCCTGCCGTCCTGAAGGATTGGGGAGCCGCTCATCCCTTGAATAATCCCTCCGGTTTTATCAAGGAGCCGTTTGTCGGTGATTGAGATTACCATGTTTCTGGTCGGGGAGGAATCGTTATACCGCACCTGTTCAATTTTTATTTCATACAATTCAGGTGTTGTGCCCAGGGTGGTGGTCAATAATTTCGCCGCGCCGGTCCTTACCTGCTGTTTCATCGCGATTGGCACGGGCTGGCCGGATATCGGGGTTTTGTTCAGTATGCCGTATATCCCGGTCTCACTGTTGATTGACAGATTGCCGAGAGTCCCCAGCTCAAAGCCACCGCGCAGCTCGCCCGGCTCGCCGCTCTGCCCTTTTATTATGCTGTAAATCCGCGCCGGCACGATTTCGCCGCTCGCCAGCGGCAGCGGTTCGCCCGTATCAATGTCGCAGATTGCGTGCCCCAGCCCGCCGAACACATTGCTGCCCGGAATATAAAAGGTCATTGTGCCTATGCCCGCCGAGCTGTCCCGCACCCAGAGCCCCGCCTTGTAGCAGTTTTCGTTCACCGATTTAACGCAGCTGAAATACATGTCGAAGGTGATGTTGCCCCTTCTTATCCTGAAACACATCTGCCTGCCCCCCGCTTTTTCTATTATCGCCGCCACCTGTTCGGTTGTGTTTACGGGTTTTCCGTCTATCATAACCAAAACGTCCCCGACTTTAATTCCCGCCTCCTTCGCCGGGTTTTTCGGCCCGTTTTTGGTATCCACGTCCGACATCCCCACAACCAAAACTCCGTCGGTGTACATTTTAATTCCGAACGGCATTCCGCTTGGGATTACGGTCGTTACGTCCACCACATTTACCGTAACTTCCTTAATTGGAAACACCCCAAAAAGCTGCAGCGACGCGTGATAGCTGCTACCCGGCGCCAGTTTTGAAACCGGCGTTGACAGTTTTTCCATGGCTTTGCGGGTATCAATCTGAACCGCGCCGTTCAGTTTCAGGTCATAACCCGACACCACGCTGAACTGTTCGGGCATTGCCCTCCCAAGAAGGAAAATAGCCGAAAAAAGAAAACAGCACGTCCCAAACAAAACGGTGCTGAAACGGCGTATTGCCCTGCGGATGTTATGCATAACGGTTACCATGCCTTTCTAATCTGATGGACGGCGCTGTACTGTCAATCAAAAAAAATCTGGTGCCTTTCAAATTCTAACCTCCCTTTTGATGTCCAGTTTTATGACCATCATCAAACTTTTTGCGAGGTCAGATTTAATGTTCCACTATTGAAAAAAAGTATTTAACCATTAAAAACTTTTTACAAGAAATCATTTTCAGCATATCCAAATAAAAATCGGGACAGCATAAGCCGTCCCGAAATATATGAATTTATAAAAATATATCTAAAAATATTATCAGATTATTCAACAGAAATAAAATAGTAATATACAGGCTGGCCGCCGTTTACCAGCGTGATGTCAATGCTGTTGCCATATCTCTCCTGCAAGGCCTCAAGCACTTCCTCCGCCTCGGCTTCCTTGACATCCTTGCCGTAAATCAGGGTTATAAAGCTGGTTTCCCTGCCGGTAATCCTGCGGGTGTTGACAATGCTTTTTGTCAGCTTGACAACCGCGTGTTTGACTTCGCTGTCCGAAAAGATGACTTTGCCGTTCTCAAGCGCCAGAATATCCCCCTCTTTGATTGAGCGACCGCTGTAATCGCTGTCGCGCACCGCAAAGGTAACCGAGCCGGTGGTAACATTGTCAGCCGCTTTCATCATATTCAGCAGGTTGGTTTGGACGTCGTCGTCCGGATTGAAATTGAGCATGGCGGCAATGCCCTGCGGGATTGTTCTAGTCTGAAGGACGTGCACCTTTCTGTCGGCCAAAGGTATGGCCTGCTCGGCTGCAAGAATAATATTCTTGTTGTTCGGAAGAACAAATACATTCTTTGCGGGGGTCGCCTGAATTGCGTTGAGGATATCGTCGGTCGAGGGGTTCATTGTCTGCCCGCCTGACACGACGTTGTCGCAGCCGAGGTCCTTGAATAATGCCTTCAGCCCTTCCCCGGCCGCCACCGCGACAAACCCGTACTCATTTTCGGGCTCACTGCGTTCCAGCGTTTCGCTGTCGGATACATCCTCCGGCACCCACGCGGCGTTTTGGTGCTGTATCCGCATGTTTTCGATTTTAACCGTCTCGAACTGCCCGTACTTGATGGCTTCGGACAGCGCGAGTCCGGGGTCGTTGGTGTGCAGATGGACCTTGATGATTTCGGGGTCGTCCACCAAAACCACGCTGTCGCCGATGGATTCAAGATATGCGCGCAGGCGCAGCGGGTCGTTGGTATTCCCCTTTTCGCGGCCTATAATGAATTCTGTGCAGTAGGTGAATTTAATATCCGCCTCAAAAGCGCCGGCCGCGCTGATTTCGCCCGTGCTAACAGCCTCGCCGGCTTTGGTTTCGATTGAACCGCCTTCAAAGACGTCCTGCATCGCCCTAAAAACTATGCAAAGCCCTTTGCCGCCCGCGTCCACAACTCCCGCCTTTTTCAAAACCGGCAGCAAATCGGGAGTGCGCTGCAGGGATGCCTCGGCCTCTTTGCAGATTGCTTCCCACACATTTTTTGCCGATGAATCCTTCGCCGCCGCCTCCTTGCCTTTGGCTACAGCCTCGCGGGCGACCGTCAGCATTGTGCCCTCGGTGGGTTTCATAACGGCTTTATACGCGGCTTCAACCCCCATGCCCAGCGCCTCTGCCAAATCGGCGCCGTCGGCGGTTTCCTTGCCTTTCAGCCCTTTTGACAAGCCGCGGAACAGCAGCGACAGTATTACGCCTGAATTCCCCCTTGCTCCGCGGAGCAGCGCCGCAGCGGCGACGTCGGCCGCCTCCGAAACAGTCGGCTCGGTCAGCCGTTCAAGCTCGCGGCTCGCGGCAGCGAGGGTCATTGACATATTTGTTCCGGTATCCCCGTCCGGAACGGGGAATACGTTTAACTCGTCCACCGCCTGCCTTTCCTTTGCCAGCCGGTTGGACGCAGAAATTATCGCATCACACAAAGTTTTACCTTGAATCAATATAAGCACTCCCTTGAAGGAAAAACGCCAAAGGCTTATGCCTTGCGGCGATATCATTCAGTTTATTCGGCTTTCATGCCGTCAACAAAGACATTGACCTTCTGGACTTCAAGCCCTGTCGCCTGTTCCACAGTGTATCTGACTTTGTTGACTATGCTTTTCGCTATGGCCGAGATATTCATACCATAAATCACGCGTATATGCAAATCGATTATCAGCTTGTTGCCCTGGCTGCGCACCCGCACCCCTTCATCGGCGTATGTCCGGCGGGAGATTAGCGACCGCAGGCCCTGTCTGGCGCCGCTTTTCATCATCCCCGCAACCCCATAGCACGAGGAGGCGGCGTTTCCGACAAGATAGGCAAAATACTCCTGGGAAATCTGAATAGTGCCGAGATGGTTTTCCATTTGAATCATAATGCGTTCCTCCAATTTTCTTAAGGCAACATCCAAGCTTTATTGATAAGTCCAGTTTTCAATCCCATAATACGCGCAAAACGCAGTCGCCGCAACTTTGGAAAGCGACCTGTTGTAAGCGGCAATCCCATTTCTCCAGCACAGCGGGATGAACGGCACGTCTTTTGTGAAAATATCGGTGAACTGCTGCATATCAATCTCGCCGTTCAGATATTTTGAATACGCGGCCGCGGCTTCCCCGCTGCGGTTTACGCCGTATGCGGCGCTGCCGTCCCTTGCAAGTACCGGTTTTAAGCTCATGTTCGCCGACAGCCGGATTTCTCCGATATATAAATCAAATTTCCCTGATTTAAGCCTTTTTATAAGCTCGGTATGCGGCAGCTCTGTTATTTTTATTTCTACGCCCGCTCTGGCGAGCTGGTTTTTCAAAAGCCCCGCCGCCGCGACCCTGAAGCTGTTTTCCTTGCCGACAAGCAGCTCAAGGCTCAGCTTTTTTTGGGAATTTCCCTTATTATAACCTGCTTCGTTTAATTGTGCAACCGCCGTATCGATTTTTTCCCTCTCATCAAAGCCTTTGAGTCCGGACGCCGCCTTCCACGACGGATTGAACGGGGTCTGCGCCGGCCGGGCTCGTCCGGCGAAAGCGTTCGCGCATATCTCTGCGCGGCTGATGGAAAGGTTTATTGCCGAACGCACTTTGGGATTTGACAATCCGGATTTAAACGAGTTTATTCCCACAAAAACCAGCGAGTTCAATTCTACGCTGATGCTGGCGGTGGTAATCTGCGGTATCGACCCGCCTGATAAGTCGTTGTAATAAAAGCTGATGTTCCCGCTTTCGAGCGCGTATATCATCGCGTCCCCGTCCGGCACGTCGAGGAGCCGGATTTCCTTTATTTTTGGTTTTACCGGATTATTGGGATTGGAGATAAGCTGCGGCAGACTGCCGTCTTTAAAGATATACAAGCCGCTGCCGACAGGCCGGTCTGCCGTGCCTTTTTTCAAGACCGGAAAGGAAAGGCAGGCGTCGGCATGAGGGTCGGCGGAGTTTAAGGTGAACAACACTCCGTTTTCCCCGTCTTTTTTCGCTGATTTTACGTTTGACATCAGCGCCTTGTAATTGTCAGAGGATTTCGCAAGCGAAAAGGAATACAGCACGTCCTCAACCTTTACCGGCGAACCGTCCGAAAACTTTGCGTCCGAACGCAGAACGGCTGATATGGTAAGCTTTGAAGGATATTCCAAAGAAGCGGCAAGCTGCGGCGCCGGCATCATTTCATCATCGATTTTGACAAGCCCTTCAAAAAGCAGACATGACAGGTTGAGGTTTGTCGAAGTTTTGGCTTTATAGGGGTTTAATGTGTCGTCGCCGGTATATGCAAGCGCGAACTGGACAGCCTTTTTGTTTTGCTGAGTCTTTGATGTGTCTGGCTCGGTCTGATTGGAGGACAGCGACGAATTCTCATCCTGTTTTGAAGCCCACGTACAGCCAGCAAGTCCGAACATCAGAAAGACAGCGGCCGCAACTGCGACAAAACGAGTCATCTTTCTCCTCCCGTCTCATATAATACTTATATTCCAATACCGAGAACAAGTATACAAAATTGTGTCTGTCAGTTCAATAGAATTAAAAATAATATTCTTAATCCGCTATATTAATCCGTTTGACATCCACCGTCCTGCCGGTATCGTCCGAAAGGGTGAAAAGCACCGCGTCAAGCTGGCAGGGCCCGTCGGCGACAGAAAAACGGGTCGGCAGTTTGCTTTGCATTTTGGCGACCGCCCGGTCCGGCCTGATACCCAAAACAGATATCGTCGGGCCGGTCATCCCGACATCGGTGATATATCCGGTCCCGTTCGGGAGCACCTGCTCGTCGGCTGTCTGGACGTGAGTGTGGGTGCCGAAAACGGCGGATACCCGCCCGTCGGCATAAAAAGCCAGGGACTTTTTCTCGGCGGTTGCTTCCGCATGAAAATCAACCACGCAGAATTTCGGGCGGCCCAATTCCTCAAGCAATTTATCAAGAGTTTCGAACGGGCAGCCGAGCGGCTCCATATACACCACCCCAAGAAGATTGATTACCGCCACCGCGCCGCGCTCATTGTTCACAACGCAGTACCCCCTGCCGGGGGCGCCCGGCGGGTAGTTGCCGGGGCGGATAATCCTGTTGTCGGAATTCAGGGTTTTATAGATTTCCCTGCGTTTGTAGGTGTGGTTCCCGCCTGTAATCACGTCCGCGCCGCTTTCAAAAATATTGTTTGCCGCCGCAGGTGTCAAGCCGTTTCCGTCGGCCGCATTTTCTCCATTCACAATGCACACGTCAACCGCGTATTCCTGTTTAATCGAGGGAAGAGCCTTGCGCAGCATGCCACGCCCTATACTGCCGACTACGTCCCCCACGCACAGCACTTTCATCGGTAACAATCCTCTCTACGTCTCACACATCATATTATTGCAAAAACAACCAAAATATATTTGCCCGAACACTATACTAAATTATTGCTGAAACGGCGTCCCAAAACCGGGACGCCGCTGTTTTGCAAAGTCAGGTTTTTATTTCGCGTATTCGATGGCGCGGTTTTCGCGAATCAGGTTTACTTTAATCTGGCCGGGATACTCAAGATTTTCTTCGATTTTCTTCGCGATTTCACGCGCGAGAATAACCATCTGGTCATCGCTGATTGTTTCCGGACGCACGATAATCCGTACCTCACGGCCGGCTTGGATGGCAAAAGAGCGTTCAACGCCTTCGAATTCGTTCGCGATTTCCTCAAGTTTTTCAAGCCGCTTGATATAGCTCTCAAGGTTTTCTCGGCGGGCGCCCGGCCTTGCCGCTGATATCGCGTCGGCCGCCTGAACAAGGCAGGCCACAATGGTTTTGGGCTCCACATCGCCGTGGTGAGCCTGGATTGCGTGGATTACCGCATCGCCTTCCTTGTGCTTTCTGGCGATATCAATGCCAATCTCGACGTGAGAGCCTTCCACTTCGTGGTCCACAGCCTTGCCGATATCATGGAGCAGGCCCGCTCGGCGCGCGATAGCCGGGTCAATTCCCAGTTCGCTTGCCATAATTCCCGAAAGAAAAGCCACTTCCTTTGAATGGTTCAGTACATTCTGGCCATAGCTTGTGCGGTAATGCAGCCGCCCAAGCAGCTTGATGATTTCGGGGGAAATCCCGTGCAGGCCGGTTTCAATAACCGCCCGCTCGCCTTCCTGCTTGATTGTAGCCTCGACTTCGCGGCGGGCTTTTTCCACCATTTCCTCAATCCTTGCGGGATGGATACGCCCGTCCGAAATCAGCCTTTCAAGCGCAATCCGTGCGATTTCCCTGCGTACAGGGTCAAAGCTGGACAGAGTAATTGCTTCAGGTGTGTCGTCAATTATCAAATCTACACCGGTCAACGTTTCGATTGCTCGGATGTTGCGGCCTTCGCGCCCGATAATACGCCCCTTCATCTCATCGTTCGGGAGCGGCACAACCGAAACCGTGGATTCGGTTACCTGGTCCGCCGCGCACCTCTGGATGGCGTGGGTAATCAGCTCGCGCGCACGCTGGTCCGCCTCATCGCGGATTTGGGATTCAATCTCCGAAATTTTGCGCGCTTTCTCGTGGATAAGCTCGCTTTCAAGAATGCTCAACAGGTGTTCTTTCGCCTGCTCGGACGTAAACCCGGAAATAAGCTCAAGCTTTTCAAACTGCTCTTTTTTCAGCTTCTCCGCTTCCGCAAGTCTTGCCTCAACTTCCTTTTGCCTTTTTGCAATCTCTTCTTCTTTTCTTTCGTAGTTGTCTATCTTACGGTCGAGCGACTCTTCCTTCTGCTGAAGGCGCCGTTCCTGCCTCTGGATATCAACCCGCCGTTCCTTTAACTCGCGCTCCAGTTCGGTGCGCTGACGATGGATTTCATCCTTGGCTTCAAGTAAAATCTCCTTCTTTTTTGATTCCGCGGCGTTAAGAGCCTCGCTTACTATCCTCTTTGCTTCGTCTTCGGCCGAGCCTATGGTTTTTTCCGCAATCTTCTTTCTATGAGAAACACCTAATCTGAAGGCGATAATTCCCGCAAGTAAACAGCCGACAACCAGTCCAGCCGCGCAAAAAATAATATTCATTACAAAATCTGGCACTTAGATGCTACACCTCCTTTGTAATCCTCCTTATAATGCGGATTTTGTTATAGTCTCTAACGGGTTCAATCGTCCCGGATGCACTCTCCGGCAAAACTCCCTGAAGCTTGTCCCTTTTACAGCACTGCCATCCAAAGCAAAGGTAATTAAACGTAAACCTAAAGAATATTGTATAATGCTGCGGACTTTGTGTCAAGTGCAAAAATCCAAATCCTCCCCTTTTGTCTGCCGACACCTATTCATTCATCCGATAAAAGTGTGCAAATTCGACAAGGATTTATCAATTTCCCATAAAAACGCGACCGCACCGCCCGCCTCGCTGGTTATAAAAAATTAACCGTGTTGACGTTTTGCAAAGGCGGGGGTATAATTTTTTCATGTTCTTACATCGGCGCGCAAACCGCGGGCCGCAAAATCAGGAAGGAGGCCGGCGCATGGATAAAGAGCGGATTAAGGCTGCTGTGCGTGAAATATTGATTGCAATCGGAGAAAACCCGGACAGGGCGGAGCTGAAAGAAACCCCGCGGCGGGTCGCCGATATGTGCGAGGAAATTTTTTCGGGGCTTACCGAAAATCCCGAAAGCCATCTGAAGATTTTTAACGAGAAAGAAAACGACGAGATGATTACGGTGCGGGATATACCTCTGTATTCGGTATGCGAGCACCATCTGGTGCCCTTTTTCGGGGTCGCCCATATCGCGTACATCCCCCGCGACGGCAAGGTTATCGGATTATCCAAACTCGCGCGCATTGTCTCCTGCTTTGCCCGCCGCCCCCAACTTCAGGAAAGGCTGACCACCCAAATCGCCGATTTTCTCGAAAAGCAGATTAACCCGCAGGGGGTGGCGGTGATTATCGAGGCCGAGCACCTGTGCATGACCATGAGGGGCGCCCGTGCCGCCGGCTGCCGCACCCAGACCTCGGCGCTGCGCGGGCGTATGAAATCGGACGCGAGAGCCCGCTCCGAGGCTCTAACCCTGCTTGCGTCAAAGTAGCGGTGATTATTTGATTTGGACGTCGGTATAATAATAGCGCAGGATTTCCTCGTATGTCATGCCCTGCCGCGCCAGATAGTCCGCGCCGTACTGGCTCATGCCGACGTTATGCCCGTAACCTGATACCGTGAAAACAAACTCTCCGTCCCCGTACCGCACCGAAAAGCACGCGGACCTTAAACCCAGCAGTTCCCGTATTTCAACGCCTGTAAAAACCCTGCCGCATATTTCAATCTGTGTTACGGTGCCGGACGCAGAGGTCTGCGGTTTGTCCTTAATCCATTTATCCGGCTCCCCGCTCGCTTTAAACCCTTCGGCCCTGCTAAGCTTTTCATTAAGCTCATCCGGCGTGAAGGACGCCTCTGTCAGGTAATCCGGCGAGAGCTTGTCGCCGGGGCTGGGGACCGGCTGAAGGTAAGGGTAGGATGTCCCCCACAGCACCGCGGCGTCTTCGGTTGTCCCCGCGCTGATGGCGTGGTAAACCGCAGTGATAGGCTGGTCGTCGTATGTAATCAGTTTTTCGAATACTGATTCCACCGCGTCGCTTACTTTTTTGTAATATACCTCAAAACCGTCCTTCCACCGCTCTTTAAGCTGTTCTTTGGTGTAAAAAACATTAAAACCGAGCTGTTTGTCCGAAAAATCCGCGCCTTTTAACTCCTTTGCGGGGTTTGCCCTGCTGCGCTTTCTGATTGCGCTGTAATATGTGTACGAGGCGACAGCCTGCGCTTTCAGGGCTTCGGTGTGGTAAGTGGGGTACATCTCGGCGCTCACCGCGCCTATCACAAAATCGAGCTCCGGCACCTCGTACACCTCCCCGGTGTCTGCGCTTTGGAGGCGGAATACCCCTTTGCTATCGCCGTCTTTATCCGCGCCGGGCAGGGCTGAGAATTCTTTTTGCGGCTTTTTTTGTGTTTTTGGCTCGGATTTTCCCAAAAGCGGCAGGGGGAACAACAGCAGCAGCAGGTAGACAACCGCCGCCCAAATCAGATACCGCCGCACTTTCCTTCTCCTTTCTGTATCATAACGAAAAATCCTCTGTTTATTCTTTCAGATTTTGTTCAAAACTCCTTAAACCGGCGCAAAATTTGCCCTTATTTTGAAACCGGCCGGAAATATTCCTGCATAACGGCGATGGATTTGAGTAATCGTTATTGACTTTAACCTGCAGGTTTAATATAATTGGAACAATTAATCAACAGCCTGTTTTGAAAGGATAGCTAGCCTATGGAATATAGCCACGTCAGTATTTCCGACTCCGTCTTAACATCACTATGCGAGGAATTTAAAAAAAATAACTGCATTGACCCTTCTAAATTTGAACAGTACGATGTAAAACGCGGATTGAGAAACCCGGACGGCTCCGGCGTAGTTGCCGGGCTTACCCTTATCTGCAACGTGCACGGGTATGTCATCAGCGAAGGTGAGAAATCCCCCGTCGAGGGACAGCTCACCTACCGCGGGATTGACATTTACGAACTGGTTAACGGCTGCGCGCACGAAAAGAGGTTCGGGTTTGAGGAAACCGCGTGGCTGCTGCTTTTTGGAAACCTGCCTACCAAAGCCCAGCTCGATATGTTCTGCGAGCTGCTGTCCGACTGCAGGGAACTGCCCGAATATTTCGCCGAGGACATGATAATTAAGGCGCCTTCGCCGAACATCATGAACAAACTCGCGCAGGCAGTTCTTGCCCTTTACTCCTACGACCGGAACCCTGACGATTTGTCGCTTGAAAACCTTTTGCGGCAGTCAATCAGGATAACCGCGATGCTCCCGACCATAATGGCGTACGCATATCAGGTCAAGCGGCGCCACTACGATAAAAAAAGCATGTACTTTCACCCGATGATACGAGGCCTCGGTACCGCTGAGACCATACTGCGCACAATACGCGCCAACAAACAGTATACCGATGACGAGGCTAAACTTCTGGATTTGTGCCTTATGCTCCACGCCGAACACGGCGGCGGGAACAACTCCACCTTTGCCGCAAGGGTTTTATCCTCCACCTGCACAGATACATATTCGGCAATCGCCGCCGCGATTGGCTCCCTGAAAGGCCACCGCCACGGCGGAGCCAATATCAAAGTCATGGAGATGCTGGATTATATTAAGGAAGGGGTCAGGGACTGGAACGACGAGGAAGAAGTCGAAAGGTTTTTGACCCGAATAATCAAACGCGAAGCCGGCGACCGTTCAGGGCTTATTTACGGAATGGGGCACGCGATATACACCCTGTCCGACCCGCGCGCTGTAGTACTTAAGCAGTCCGCGTACAAACTCGCGGAACAAAAAGGCTTCGGAGAGGATTTCAGACTGCTCGAAATGGTTGAAAAACTGACTCCGAAAATTTTCGCCAAAGTCAAGGGGATTAATAGGGCAATCTGCGCGAATGTAGACTTATATTCAGGCCTTGTATATCGTACCCTCGGTATCTGCGAGGATTTGTTCACTCCTCTGTTTGCTGTCGCACGGGTGGCCGGGTGGTGCGCCCACCGGATTGAGGAAATCACTACCGGCAACCGTATAATCCGCCCCGCATACAAGTCTTTGGCTCCTTTAAGGAGTTATATCCCGCTGAACGAGCGAGAATAATAATCCTTCCGGCTGAAAACCGGAAGGGATAAAAGGTTGGTTGCAGCATGAAAAAGCGTTTTCTTCCCGCGGCTTTCTGGACAATGTTAGCGGCAGCGGCGCTGACCACTGTCCTGCGCGTAATCATAACCCCGCGCATGCAGGAGACCGATACCGGCGTATTCAAAGTTAGCTATTTCATAATAGGATTTATGCTGGCAGCCGTTGCTGTTCTGGCTGTTATGACAATGGCGGGCAGGCGCGGCATATACCATCTGAATGACATCCCGCGGCGGGAGCGAATGCCGGTGAGCGTTTCTGCAATCGTATTGGGTTTCGCGCTGATTATTTCCTCGGTATTTGACTGGTGGCAGTGGATAGCGTTTGGCCTCACCCCTCCGCCGAACGAGAGGGTAATCAGCGGTCTTGACGCCGCCACCCTTGCGGCAACACTGGCTTTCGGGGTTATGGCGGGCATATTCTTCGTGTATCTCGGCCATAAGCTCGTCGGGGAGGGGCCGGTAATCAGCCCTGTGTTCTCGCTTGCCGCGCTCACTCCGGTAATCTGGATTTGGGTCAGGATTGTACGGTACGAAATCTCATACTCAAGCGCCATTCCGGTCGAACAGAGCTTTTATGATTTTGTGATGGTCATTTCCTCAATGCTCTTTCTGTTCTCGTTTTCAAAGTACATCTCCAAAACCGCAAAACAGGGCACGACAAGGCAGCCGGTGCCGTTTTTCAGCCTGTGCGCCGCCATGATGTCGCTGTCCGGCACTGTTACATCGGTGCTGCTGTATATGCTCGGCGAAACCGACGCATATAACGCGAGCCGGCTTGCGGGATTTGTGGATTTCTGTATCGGCGTATTCGCCCTTTGCACCTCGGTCGTGCTGATTTTCGGCAGCCGACCCTCTGATAACGGCGAATTGAAAAGGGATGAAGAAGATATAACAGCCGGCGCCGAAGAACAGAGCGAAAGCCTGCAACCGGAACAGAAAACGCCGACTGTGGATGAAATACTCGATGACCTTCGCCGCAACGATTATTAAGCCTTTGCATACTAAAGCCCTGAACGTTATCAGTTCAGGGCTTTCAGACTGTCGATAAACAGGCATTTTCACGCGGGTGAAAATGCCTGTTTTCTTTGA
>LFRM01174265.1_pt1 | contig 47799 bp, 43 predicted proteins | sample 618341 | NCBI WGS metagenome assembly LFRM01 (sample SAMN03654438, study PRJNA283298) | anaerobic digester metagenome | isolation source: pool of bioreactors CSTR01a, CSTR02a, and CSTR03a thermophilic anaerobic... | place: Denmark: Kgs. Lyngby | collected 2014-05-21 | reverse complement strand
AAAACATTCCGTCCTTTAACCGTTCAGACACTGCATAAATTATAAAGATTCATTGTACAATAAAAAGGAAACTTTGGCGGAATGCAGCTTATAAACAAAAAATCAAAGCAGCTGGTTTTTATTTATAACAAGTTCAAATTTCAGTCCGAGGAACTCCGCAGCTCTGCGGTTCATCTTCATCCGGTCGAGAAAAATCTCAAAATAATCCATAACGGGGCATATTGCGGTATCAATGTCCAGTTGAAGCGTAGCCGCTTTTTTATCGACATCCACTATTAACTCCGATTTAACAACGGCGTAATTAACGCGGTCATGAATATCAAATGTTGTAATGTCGTGATTTGTAACCCTGCTCCTGTGAACATCGGATTTGTCGGCAAGAATCAATGCCGCTGAAACATTGCTTACGGCTGTACCGCTTGATTCGTCATGATTTCCTATCGCCTGCATTATTTCCCCTGCTTCGCAGTAATCCATACCTATTTTAGTCAAAATGTCATATGCTATATACGCTCCGATATGAGCATGATTTTCCCGGTTCACGGCGTTACCGATGTCATGAAGATAACCGGCTATGCGCGCCAGTTCCGCTTCTCTTCGGGGATAACCAAGCTTTTCCAGAATAGTTCCGGCCATCTTTGCCGTTCTCCCGACGTGCCTGAAGGAATGTTCCGTATATCCGCGAATTTCCAGTTGTTTCTGTGCCAAACGAAGGAGTGCGTTAACTTCCTCGTTTTTCTTAACATCATCAAGAGTTATCAATAAAGCCACCCCTTAGTCCGCTTCAAAATAAAAGTACAATCCGGCAGCATTTTTCACCTGCGGTCTCGTGTAGTGATGCCGCATTAAGCCGGACTGTAAATTTAAGGAGTTCCGGAATTTTTATATCATTCGAAACAAACGGGGCTTTTCAGCCCCGTACGGTTTTATTTCCTGTCGCATTTCTGATTGGCGACCGTGCAGGATGTTTTACACGCAGACTGGCATGATGTCTGGCATTCCCCGCATCCGGACTTTTTCAGATCCCTGTTCAGCGTGTTTCCGCTTAATGTTTTTATATGCTTCATTGCGCATCCTCCTTGAATAATGAACAAAATTTAAAGCTCCGACACATTATACCACACGGTATTGTTTTCCCGCAAGGAATGTTTACGACAACCGCTCCACATTTGCCCGCTGAACGCAGAGTGTTGGATAATTGCGCGTCAGGTACTATTGTGCGTTTTAACGGGGACTTCTCTGTCCTCCATTAAAACTCGCAGGCCTAAGTATCGTTTAACCAGTGTTTCGGTCTGGTTAAGCAGATCGTCGAAAAACATACTGTATAACTGCGAATCTTCAATTAAGTATTTTGTTTCGAAAATCTTTTCGGCAAGCTTGCAGTATTTTCTCAAAATAACCGGATCACTCAATACACGGCTGTTTCTTTCCTTTGCGAGCACAAGTTTTAAAAGGGACGGGATTTTCACAAGGTAGTTTTCTTCACTGCTTTCAATACCTAAAAGCATCTCAAGATCAATATCAAGCTTCTGTATTATGCTTATCAGTATTTCCAGGTTCGGATTTGTTTTAACCCCGTTTTCAAGCTGGGACAGGTATCCTGGTGAAATATTCAGCTCTTTAGCTAAAGAAACCAGTGAAATATTCTTTTCCTCACGTTTAGCCTTTATTATTTCGCCTGCCTTAATTTTCATAACAAACTCCGCATTTCTGTTTTTTTATAGGCATGTCCCGTTCAGAATCCCACCTGTTGTTTACTGTCCAAGCACAACTCTATTATAAGCCTTTTTTCCTTTTCTGATCAATAATTGTCCATTTTTGAAAAATTCCGGCGTTACGATAAGCTCCGAATCATCCACGCGCTCACCTTCGATGTAAATGCCGCCCTGCCGTATAAGCCTGCGCCCTTCACCTTTCGACGGGGCCAGCCCTGTCCGGACCAATAATTCGAGAATACCGATACCCTCACCTAATTCTTCCGCTGAAATCCCGGTGGAAGGCACATTGTCCGAATCGCCCCCTCCAGCGAACAGGGCTTTAGCCGCCTGGCGGGCTTTCTCGGCCTCGTCTTCGCCGTGAACTATTTTCGTCACTTCATATGCAAGGGTTTCTTTTGCGTCGTTTATTTTTTCATCCTTAAGCAAAGCAAGCCGGTCAATCTGTTCCATAGGCAGAAATGTTAAAAGTTTCAGGCATTTAATCACATCGTCGTCGTGTACGTTCCGCCAGTACTGGTAAAACTCGTAAGGGGGAGTTTTGGAAGGATCAAGCCAAACCGCGCCTTTTGCTGTTTTGCCCATTTTATTGCCTTCACTTGTCGTAAGAAGCTGGAATGTCATGCCGTATGCTTCCGCGCCTTCAACACGGCGTATCAGGTCAATACCGCCGAGTATATTGCTCCACTGGTCATCGCCGCCAAGCTGCAGTATGCAGTTGTAGTCACGGTACAGTTTCAGAAAATCATAACTCTGCATGAGCATATAATTAAACTCGATAAACGACAGGCCTTTTTCATAACGTGTTTTAAAGCATTCTGCGGCAAGCATCCGGTTTACCGTGAAATGGACCCCGATATCCCTGAGAAATTCAATATAATTGAGCCCCAACAGCCAATCCGCGTTATTCAGCATCAGCGCTTTGCCGTCACTGAAGTCGACAAGCCTTCCCATCTGTTTTTTAAACTGCTCCGCGTTGTACATTATTTCTTCCTGCGTAAGCATCTTGCGCATATCCGTTCTTCCTGTCGGATCGCCGACCATTGCCGTTCCGCCTCCAAGTATCGCTATAGGTCTGTGGCCGGCTCTTTGCATATGGGACATAACAATTAACTGGAGAAAGTGTCCTACGTGAAGGCTGTCCGCCGTCGGATCAAATCCTATATAAAATGTTGCTCCGCCCTGTCCCAGGATTTCCCGCACTTTTTCCTCATGCGTCACCTGGGCTATAAAACCGCGTTCTTTCAGAACATCATAAACATTCATTTTCTCCAAAATTCTTCATCCTTTCCTGTTGTGCCTTTATTGTTAAGCAAACCGGATCGCCGTAAATTTAAGAAGTAAAATACGCCATTATAGCTCCCTTTAAGTAAATTCCGGATTAAAATCATTATAGTGAATTATTCCCCAAAGTTCCAGTGTAATGTAAAAAAAACTTTTATGAATTGGTTTTTATGTTATAATATGATCGGTTTTAAAGAAGACAGCAATGTTCCGGTATTTAATATTCCTTTCAGGAGGAGGATTATGTGAAACTTTTTCGCTTGATAGGGGAGAAACTTAAAAACCTGAAACCTAAAAAGGATAAAATAAAGAAAATAAAGAAAGAAAAATTCAAAAAAGATAAAAATATTAAGCCGGACGTGGCAAGCCCGAAAAAAAGGCATCCTGTCGTTTCCGCTCTCCTCTACGCGCTTCGCGTTCTATGGGGAGCATTAAAATTAATATTGATAGTTTTTATTATGGTCGGCTTTATCGGTGCCGGCCTTGGAACAGGCCTTGTCTATGGGTATATACAAACAACGCCCGAGCTTAATGCCGCCGATTTGCAGATAACAAAGTACAATACATTCATTTACGATGTTGAAGGGAATGTTCTCGCGGAGCTTAAGCGAAATGAAAACAGGGTATGGATTGACTATGTGGAAATACCGAAAAACCTCATAAACGCGTTTATCGCCGTTGAAGACAAACGTTTCTGGGAGCATAAAGGCGTAGATTTCCTGAGATTTCTAAAGTCTGCATATATATCGGCTCGCTCCAAATTGACAGGTGATGGTCAGATTGAGGGCGGCAGCACACTTACGATGCAGATGGTTAAAAACCTTACAGGAAAAAAGGATGTCACACCGAAACGTAAAATACAGGAAGTTTGGCAGGCTTTAAAGCTTGAGCGTGAAGGTCTGTCAAAAGAGGACATTTTAACGCGTTACCTGAACACCGTACCATTAGGCGGAACATTTTATGGAGTGGAAACTGCCGCGCAGGCTTATTACGGGAAAGACGTCCGCAATCTGACGCTGGCCGAGTGCGCCAGTATGGCTGCTATTACACAGTATCCCGACAGATATATGCCTCATACCGAAGAAAACAGAAAAAGAAATGTTGAAAGGGCGCACCTGATTCTGAAGCTGATGTTCGAACAGGAGCTAATAACTCAGGAAGAGTACGAACAGGCTATCCAGGAGGAAATTCAGTTCAGCTACAATCCCGGTGCAGGAAAAGTAACAAAAACGAGTGTTCAAACGTATTTTGTCGACGAAGTCATAAAACAGGTAATGAAGGATTTAATGGAATACAAGGGGGTCAGTATTCAGACCGCCGAGGATATGATTTACAATTCAGGTCTTAAGATATACACGACCCTAGTCCCGAAGGTCCAGAACGCGCTTGATTACGTATATATGGATAAGGAAGTCGAAGAGACATTTTTCCCGAAAGTGAACGAAGAGGCGGAGCGCAGAGGCGAAATTCCTCAATCGGCCATGGTTGTGCTTGATCCGCAAACCGGTGCGGTCTGCGGATTATACGGCGGCTACGGTGAAAAAATGGGCAGCGTGTTCAACCGGGCTACGCAGATGGAACGCTCCCCCGGTTCAAGCATAAAGCCGCTGCTTGTATACGGACCCGGCATTGAAACCGGGCACATAACAATGGCTACACTTGTTGACGATGTGCCGCAGCATATGAGGCTCTATGATCCGTCAATTCCCGAAAAAGAGCGCCAGCAGATATACCCTAAAAACGTAGAAAACATAAACTTCGGGCTTACAACCGCAACGGAAGGGTTAGTAAAATCACGCAATGTGGTCGCTGCGCTTGTACTGCGCGATTTTACCGGATTCAATACCGGCCTTACTTATCTTGAAAGGGTTGGGCTCCCCCGGTGGGAGGACAACGGCAGGGTTGCGATATCAATGGGAGGATTTACGAACCGGATGAGCCCGCTTCAAATGGCAGCAGCGTATTCGGTGTTCATGTATAAAGGCATGTACTGGGAGCCGTATTTTTACACTTCAGTTGAGGATCATGAAGGCAATGTGATACTGGAGAAAAAACCCGAAGGCAGAAAAGTTTATTCCGAGCAAACAGTATATATTATGAATTACATGCTTCAGCAGGTTGTACAAAGAGGCACCGCCGCGGGTTACGGCGTGAAAAATAAAAACGGCGTACCTATACCTACGGCGGGAAAAACCGGAACTTCCGATAAAAACCTTGATAAATGGTTCTGCGGCGGTACACCTTATTACGTCGCCGCAACCTGGTACGGTTATGATAACAGGGAAGTGCCTATTTCACTTAAAAACGCCGAATACACAAACGCTTTAAGAATATGGAACGCGGTAATGAGTAAGATACATGAGGATCTCGAGCCTGCGGAATTCTTCGATACGATGCCGGCGAAGATTGTAAAGAGAGAGATTTGTCTTGATTCAGGGCTTTTGCCTACCGATTTATGTAAGCAGGATCCGAGAGGCTCGCGCATACAGGAAATGTATTTTATCGAAGGGACAGAGCCCGCTTACGGTGATAACTGTGATGTACATTACAGGGCAAGGGTTTGTACGGTTTGCAAGGACGAACACGGAAGGCCGGTGCTCGCGAATGAATTCTGCCCGTCTGAGCTGACAAGGGAACAGGTATTTATAAGAAGGCCGAAAGAGTATAAACCGGCATTTCCGGAAGATCCGTATCCGGAAGACTGGAAGTATGAAATATACGAAGGCGAATACTGCACGATCCATAACCGCTTTAACACCCAGGGCGGAGTTCCGGAAACCGCTGCGCCTGATACCGGGCAGCCTCCGGCAAGTCCGGGTGATACGCCGTCGGATCCTGTTATCGGTTATTAAAAAAACCCCGTTGAGGGGTTTTTTTATACCAATCAAAACATCGACCGGTGCATAACCGGCTTTTACGGCAGCCGTCATTAATCAGCGGTCTTATCGGATTTTAGTCCCTTTTGGGGTGGTTTAGGACCGTAATACTGGTACAAATAGCACATTATGCCGCCGTTATAGAGTTTCCTTTTCCTGTTCGCTTTTTCACCGAAGTGCCTTTCGAAATCAATGTCGGAAGAAATAATATAATAAGACCACGTTCGAAGGTTTGTTCTAAAGGCTTTGCTCATATCACGGTAAAGCAGCGCGTTTTCGTTTTTGTTCCCTAACCTGTCCCCGTACGGCGGGTTTGTAACAACAATTCCGTATTCAAACCGGGAAGATGTTTGCTTCATATCCCTGACCTGAAAATGAAGCATTTCACCGACTCCCGCTTCCTTCGCATGGAAGCGGCATGTTTCTACTGCCCCGGCGTCCATATCGTATCCGTATATTTTCAGTCCTGTCACGCGCCGTATCAAATCACGGGCTTCTTCAACGGATTCATTCCAGAACTTTGAATCTATTTCTGGCCAGTTCATCGCGTCAAAGCTGCGGTTAATGCCAGGAGCGATATTCAATCCCATTAAAGCTGCCTCTATCGGAATAGTACCGGAACCGCAAAACGGATCAATCAACGGTTTTTCTTCGTTCCAGCGGCTTATATACAAAAGCGCCGATGCGAGCGTTTCCTTAAGCGGCGCGGCGGTTGTCAGCCTGCGGTATCCCCTTTTATGAAGCCCGTCTCCTGAAGTGTCAATAGCCAGAATAACCTGATCTTTAAGTATCCAGAAAACTATTTTATACCTTTGTCCTGTTTCGGGAAAAATGTTCAGCCTGTAACGCAGTTTTAGCCTTTCGACCACCGCTTTTTTTATTATCGACTGGCAGTCGGATATGCTCATCAGCTTCGAACGTATGCAGCTTCCGGTAACCGGGAATGCTGCGTCTTTCGGAATCCAGCGTTCCCACGCGATTGCTTTTGTTCCTTCAAACAACTGATCGAAAGTTTCCGCTTCAAACTCTCCCATTTTCAGAAACACCCTGTCCGCGCATCGTAGCCATAAATTCGCCCTGCAGATGGCTGAAACAGGAGCTTCGAAAGTCACCTTTCCATCTTTTACATTCATATCTTTATAACCAAGTTTCCTTAATTCCCCCGCGACAATCGCTTCAACGCCGAACGAAGAAGTAGCTATCAGATTTATTTTACCTTCCAAAACAACAACCTTTCTTTAAGCTTCAATTTTACTCAATTAGCAGATCCTGCAGGCACCATCCTGAACCTAAACATTTTTCTTCATTTACGCCGTTGTCCGGTGAACCTGCGGCGGGCCGCTTATTTGAAGCACGAGCCGCCGATAAACTCCCTCAGTATCGAATTAGGCGGTATCTCCTCGCAGCCTATGTTCAGGAAATAGCTTAAGAATTCGATAAGCCTGCGGCTTTCCGAATACTGCGGGAGATCAGGCCCGATATTCCGCAGCAGGGGCATTGCGTACGTCTTTAGAACACCAAGCTCATAGATAAGCGAAGAGTTGAACATAATATCCGCTCTTTCCTGGAACGGGAATATGTTTTTTTCTTCCCCGTTTCTTACCGATGGCCAGAGTTCTATTGTCTTTTCCGGCGGGCAGCCTCTGAATTGGTGATCCCTTACTATCCTTCGGATAAACCTTAAGTCCGTCGTCGGTATCCTGTTATGCCTGTCAATTCTCATTGATGTAATAGCACTGATATATATTTTAAATTTTTTGTCTTCATCAACTTCAGCCGTAAGTCTTGGGTTCAAGCCGTGAATTCCCTCAATTACAAGGATCTTGCCGCCGTTCAGGCTAAGTTTGTTATTCCTGTATTCCCGCTTTCCGGTTATAAAATTATAGAACGGCACATGGACTTCCTTACCCTGAATCAGTTCGTTCAGATGCTCATTGAATAACTTTAAGTCAATTGCTTCAACTGATTCATAATCGGGTTTTCCATCCTCGTCTAGCGGCGTATTCGCTTTCTCTATAAAATAGTCGTCAATTGATATGTTTATCGGGACAAGACCATTTACACGAAGCTGGATCGACAGCCTCTGCGCAAATGTGGTTTTTCCCGACGAAGACGGGCCCGCGATAAGCACTACTTTTATTCTGTCTCTTTCTTCATAAATCATATCGGCTATCTGGGCTATCTTTTTTTCATGGAGCGCTTCCGAAATCCTGATAAACTCATTTATTTTTCCGGCTTCTACTATGTCGTTAAGCTTTCCGACATTATCAACGCCAAGAATACTGACCCATTTCTGGTATTCGGAAAATATCTGGAACAATTTTTCTGGTATTTCACGCATTTCAAGAGTATTCGGGCTTGATTTCCTCGGCGTGATAAGCACAATCCCGCCGTTATAATACTCGAGCTTAAACAGCGAAAGATAGCCCGTGCTCGGAACCATATAACCGTAAAAATAATCCTCCGTGCCATCGAGAACATAGTAACTGACATACGGCTTTTCGCGGTATTTTATGGCACCGTACCGATCGATTCTGTTATCCCGCAAGAACCTGTCTTTCGCCTGTTCGGTCGGCAGGGTTTCCTTCCTGAACGGAATATCTTTTTCCACAAGGCTTTTCATTCTATTTTCAATTTTCCCGACATCCTCTTTACTCAGTTCCATGTTAACAGGTTCGAAAAAAAGTCCCCTGCTCACGGAATGCCTAACTTCGATCTCTTTGTCGGGGAAAACATCGGAAAATGCCTTAACAAGCAGGAAAATAACGCTGCGTTGGTAAATCCTTATACCGTCGTCGGTTGTCATATCAACAAAGGAAATATCGCATTCCTCGGTAACAGGATATGTCAATTCCCTTATTTCATTATTCACAATTCCTGCAACAATCAGGGAGTTTTTTTCATGCTTAACATTTTTACTGACTGTTTCAAGCGTGATCCCTTTTTCTATTCTTATCTTCTTTCCCTCAACAACAACATCTATATATTCTTTTTGCATCCGGTTACCTCCAGTATTATTTATTGTTATTTAATATCCTTTTATACTCGGTAAACTTATAGCAGATACCTGTTTTGCTTGTCTTCCATTCACCGGAATAAACCAATTCCCACTCATCCAGGCTGTCAAAACCGGGAAGATACGTATCGGCCGTGAACTCGTGCCGGAACCTTGTTATATATGCCCGCGTGCAGTACGGCATAAGCTGCGTGTAAACGCTGCCGCCGCCGAACACATATATTTCACCCCGGTAATCGGTTAATGCCTCCATAAGTTCTTCGATGCCGTGAACAATCAAAGCTCCCTCTATGGAATAATTTATGTCCGTTGTTAAAACAACATTCAAACGATCCGGCAAAGGTTTGCCCGACGGAAAGGACTCAAGTGTCTTCCGCCCCATTACAATAACTTTGCCTTTTGTTTTTTCAGATACAAACTTCATATCTTCCGGGACCCTGGCAAGCAGGCGGTTCTTATAGCCTATACCCCAATTTTTGTCCGCCGACGCTATTATAATCCACTCTTGCATTTTGTCTCCTATTAAAACAGATTATGCAATTTTACTCCCGCTAATGCCTTTACAGCCGGCGGCTCTGAGTGCACCGGTTGTTTAATCCGTACTCTATACAGCCACCGGAATGTTTTTTATTTGCGGGTGAGCCTGATAATTCTCCAATATAAAATCATCCACGCTGAAGTCGTAAAAATTCTTGACATCCCGGTTTACAACCAGTTTCGGCGCAGGGAAAGGCACTCTGTTTATCAGTTCCTTCACAAGCGGTATATGCCTGTCATATATATGCGCATCAGCTATCACATGCACCAGTTCGCCCGGGACTAAACCCGATACCTGCGCAAACATATGGATAAGAACCGCATACTGGGTTACATTCCAGTTGTTTGCGACCAGCACATCCTGGGAACGCTGATTAAGCACGGCATTCAATTTATTCCCGGTTACATTAAACGTTACGCTGTATGCACACGGATACAGGTTCATCGCATGCAAATCCGAATGATTGTATAGATTCGTTATCATTCTCCTGCTGTACGGATTGTGTTTCAGATCATACAAAACCCTGTCGACCTGATCAAACTCCCCCTCGGGATATTTATGCTTAATTCCCAATTGATAGCCGTAAGCCTTTCCTATTGTACCGTTCTCATCCGCCCACGCATCCCATATCCTGCTGTTTAAATCCTGTATCCTGTTCGACTTTTTCTGCCATATCCAGAGTATTTCATCAACAGCCGCTTTTAAATTGGTCGGCCTGATAGTTAATATCGGAAATTCCTCCGAAAGATCGTACCGGTTCACAATTCCAAACTTTTTTATCGCATGGGCAGGCGTCCCGTCCTCCCATTTAGGCCTTACCGCCTGTCCTTCCGTACTGAATCCGTTTTGCAGTATATCGCTGCACATTTCTATAAACATAATATCCGCTCTGCTCATTGTCACCACTCCCTGAGAAGCCCAATTTACATGAATAAAAACTGATCAGCCGCTCTCTTGCAAACCGTTTTCGCAGAATTCCGGTTTCGAATGCATCAAATACTTTGTTTATACTATAACACGACTGGATTTTTTGAACAATAGTCACGGGTTCGATATGCGCCTTGCCGCCCAAGGGAACAAAATAGTGTATCATGTGTTATTCTTTGGGTAAACTAAAACAAATAATTAATTGGAGGGTTTTTATGGGACAAATGGTATTCAAAGCATCTACAAAACCGATAGACGGCTTGACTATAGAATGCGCCGCTCGGAATTTCAAACTAATACTGGATGAACCCGAGTCTTTAGGCGGCAACGATAAGGGCATGAACCCTGTGGAATGCCTGCTTGTTGCACTTGGCGCATGCAAATGCATTGTTGCAAAAGCTTTTGCACAGAAGAACAGAATAAATCTTCAGGATATACGCATTGAACTGGAAGGCATATTGGACCCTGATGGCTTTTTAGGCAAAAACAAAGAAGCCAAAATCGGTTTTTCAAAAATTACTACCCGCTTTTATATTAAAGCCAACAATTCAAAAGATGAAATTGAAAAGTTTGTGGACTTCATTGAAAAACATTGCCCTGTCCACGATACCCTGGAAAACACACCGGTTTTTTCAACCGAAGTTTTCAATGAGTAGTATTAAAACCGTTAGTCGCAGCAGTCCGGACCGGACTGCTGTTTTTGATAAACTTCTGAAAGTTTGATTTCGGTATCATATATGCTATAATTGTTTTTTGAAACAACGGAATAAACCGAAACTCCACCTGTAGAGTTGAGGAATAAAATTAATATCGATATAAAGGAGCTGGGTGGAATGGTTCAGAATTCAAAAATACTCAGATTATACGGTTTTAATAATCTTACCAAATCCTTAAGCTTTAATATCTACGATATATGCTATGCGAAAACGCCTGAAGACAAAAAAAAAATATATTGAATATATTGATGAACAGTACAATTCTTCCAGGCTGACCGAAATCCTCACAAATGTTACGGAAATAATCGGCGCGAAAATTCTTAATATTGCGAAACAGGATTATGAACCCCAGGGAGCCAGCGTTACGTGCATGATTGCGGAAAAAGATTTACCGCCCAACACGCTTGATATTTCCTGTAATGGCGGTATTATTCCCAATAAGGATTCGGTGGTATTTCATCTTGATAAAAGCCATGTGACGGTGCATACATATCCTGAAAGCCATCCCGATGAAGAAATATCAACTTTCAGAGTTGATATTGACGTTTCGACGTGCGGGCAAATATCACCGTTGAACGCGCTCGAATTTCTCATTAACAGTTTTGATTCGGATATAATTATTATGGACTACAGGGTTCGAGGTTTTACCAGGGACGAAGACGGACGGAAGCATTTTATCGATCATTCGATAAATTCAATACAGAATTATATCCCTCAGAGCGTTATAAACCGCTATAACCTGATTGATGTCAATGTATATCAGGAAAACATATTTCATACAAAAATGCTTCTTAAAGAGATTAATCTTGATAATTACCTTTTCGAGGTTGATGAAATAGATCTGGACCCGGAAGAAAAAGAGTATATACGTGAGAAGTTGTGGAAAGAAATGCACGAAATTTTTTATGGTAAAAATTTTTAACAGGTTTCAATGATAAAGGTAAATGACAGGAACTATCATTATAACAGTTCCTGTCATTTTTTAAAGTTTACCTTCGGGTAACCCGCCATACCGCGGCATTTATTACTAAAAACCGAAATAGTTTTTCGCGTTGTAATAACAGATTTCCCGAACCATTGCGCCAAGCATTTCGATATCCATCGGCACTTCTCCGGCCTCGGCCCATCTTCCCACAAGATTGCACAATATCCTTCGGAAATATTCATGCCTTGTATATGACAAAAAGCTTCTTGAATCGGTGAGCATTCCTACGAATCTTCTGAAAAGACCAAGATTGGCAAGCGCAATCATATGCTTCTCCATTCCGTCTTTATGGTCATTAAACCACCAGGCTGTACCGAACTGAATCTTACCGGGAGCCTCGGTTCCCTGGAAACAACCTGTTAAACAAGCAATAACTTCATTGTCGCAGGGGTTCAAACAGTATATGATCGTTTTTGGCAGCTCTCCGGTACTAAACAGATTGTCAAGGAATCCTGCCAGGGACTTAGCCTGACAGAAATCCCCCATTGCGTCAAAGCCGGTATCGGGGCCGATTAATTTAAACATCCGGGTGTTATTGTTGCGCATTGTTCCAAGATGAAGCTGCATGGCCCAGCCTCTTTTCGCGTATTCACGGCCAAGGAATAAAAGCATATGCGTTTTAAATCTATCGGCTTCAAACTGCTGCAGCGGCCGGCCTTTAAGACCCTTTTGAAAAATATTTTCAATGTCCGCAGTATCGGCTATCTCGTATACAGCATAATCCAACCCATGATCAGACACTTTGCACCCGTTCTTATCAAAGAAATCAAGCCTTTTTACAAGGGCTTCCTTTAGTGCGGAAACGCTTGTTATGTTTATTCCGGAAACCTTTCCGAGAACCCCGATATATTCACTGAACCCGTCCAGGTGAATATTAAGCGCTTTATCCGGCCTGAAAGCCGGTAATACTTTAACCGGAAAACTTTTATCCTCCCTGATCGCCCTATGGTATTCAAGGTTGTCCACAGGGTCGTCGGTGGTACATATGACTTCGACATTTGATTTGAGGATTAGCCCGCGCGCAGATAAATCGTCGCTTTTCAGCATCGCGTTGCATGTGTCCCATATTTCTTCCGCGGTTTCACGCGAAAGAATCTTATCTATGCCGAAATATCGTTTGAGTTCAAGGTGAGTCCAGTGATAAATCGGGTTTCCAAGCAGGTACGGCATGGTTTCGGCAAATTTCATAAACTTCTCCTTCGGTTCCGCCGTGCCTGTGATATATTTCTCATCGACGCCGTTGCTCCTGATTGCGCGCCATTTGTAATGATCGCCGCCGAGCCAGAGTTCGGTAATATTTTCATATTTTTTATTCTCGGCTATCTCTTTCGGGTTTAAATGACAGTGATAGTCGATAATCGGCATGTCCTTCGCGTATTTAAAATACAGTGTTTTCGCCGTTTCATTCTGAAGCATGAAATTTTCATCAATAAATTTACGCATATTTTAATTCCTCCTTAATCCTGTATTCGTGCCGCTCATCATCACCGAAAGCACCAGAGCCACCTGCTTTTTATACGACACTATTTACGCGGGTCCTGGTTCGGGTGTTTACAATTAATATAACATAACAGGATCTTCCATAGAAGTTCTAAATCACTTTTTTTCTTGCATTTTATGTGTTAATACCTTATACAGAACAGTCATGCGTATAGAGTATATTTTACGAAAGCCTGCGTCACTGTTTGTTTATTCCCGGATATTCTGTGGGAAAATATACTATAATAAAAATGCCGCTCGTAAATCTTTTTTGAAAGGGTGCGTTACGAATATGAGTACGAAAGATGTTCGCAAAGTAACAATTGTCGGAACGGGATTTGTTGGTTCAACAACCGCCTATACGCTTATGACAAGCGGTTTGTTTTCGGAAATGGTATTAATAGACCTTAATGAAAAAAAGGCAAAAGGCGAAGTAATGGATTTGAATCACGGGATGCCGTTTGCGATGCCGGTTAAAATATACCAGGGTTTTTATGAAGACAGCAGGGACTCGGATATAGTCATCATTTCGGCGGGAGCGAATCAAAAAGAGGGCGAAACAAGGCTCGATCTTGTATATAAGAATACTGAAATTTTTAAACGCATTGTTCCCGAGATAGTTAAGTATAATTCACCCGATGAAACGATAATACTCGTCGTAACGAACCCTGTCGATATATTGACATATGTTGTTTCGAAAATATCCGGCTGGCCTGTCGGGAAAGTTATAGGTTCGGGCACCGTATTGGATACCGCCAGGTTTCGTTATTTGATAGGAGAGCATGTTGGTGTTGATACGCGCAATATTCACGGATATATAATCGGAGAGCACGGTGATACCGAACTGCCCGTATGGAGCACTACAACAATAGCCGGAATAAAGATGGAGAAATACTGCGAAATGTGCCAATGCTGTACAGGAGGCCAAAAACGCAAGGAAATATTCAATGATGTAAAAAATGCCGCTTATGAAATAATTAACGCAAAAGGAGCTACTTACTATGCAGTAGCTCTCGCGGTGAAAAGAATTACCGAAGCAATAATGCGTGACGAATTTTCAATATTAACGGTGTCAAGCCTGCTTCAAGGACAGTACGATATTTACGACGTATGCCTGAGCGTTCCTACGGTAGTGGACAGAAACGGGGTTAACCGTATTCTTGAAATACCGTTAAGCAGCGAGGAAGAAGCAATGCTTAAGAAATCGGCAGATACCCTAAAAGAGATACAGGACAAACTTAATTTGAATATATCCCCGGGTTGATATAAAAACCCGGTTTTTTTATTCCTTACAGCGGTTTATTCGGGCTAAACAAAGCAGCTTCCGAATATATTTATTACCTGTTAAAAACCCTTTTTCCCCTTATAAGCCGTACAACAACGGTTATGATTGCAACGACCAGAAGAATGTGTATAAGCCCGTTCAGCGTATAAGCGGTTAATACTCCGAGCAGCCATAAACCGAAAAGAACAGCGGCTATAATCCATAACATGCGTATCAACTCCTTTCGGATTTATTCTGCCCGCAATTGATACATTCATTCAAAAAGAATTTTCTATTGTATAAGAAACCACTGAAAGGAAGAAAATATAAGAAGGGTGAAATGGTATGTGCAAAAAGATCCTTTTATTTTTTATCATTTTGATTCAGATTATATCGCTTTCCGGGTGTCCGGGTGAAGATAAATCGGCAAAGGAGGAAGAAGCCGAGCAAATTCCAAATACGATGGAACAGGCGTACGAAGAACTTGACCAAATCGTTACATTGCTTAACGGGCCTATATTCGGCAGCCGGGATATGGTAGAGCAGCTTAAAACGCAGCAAATCCAAATGCTGGCCGAAATTACCGCTGACCGAACCGGGAAAATGGACACGGCAGAGCAAACCGGCAATGGCGAGTCAGATAAAAAAGAACAGGAAAGTGAAGCCGGAAGCGAAGAAAAGCAGCAGGGCGAAAAAGAGGGTAAAAAGAGCGAAGAACAGGGAAACGGCGGTTCCGGCGAAGAAAAAGGAAGCAAAGGGCAGGGAGGCGAAGAAAAAGAGAACAAGGAGCAGGAAAACGGGCAGGATAAAAAACCGGAAGAAGATGCACAAAAAACCGATGCCAAAGAAACCGAAAAAACTTTTAAGCAGGAACAAAGCCTGTTCGGTATTTCGCAGTGGAACGAAGAGAACTGGAAAATGATAAAGGTGCTTACCGACAGCCTTTACTTTACCTGGAACAGCCTCCAGCCGGAACTGGTGAATAAAGGTATTTCAACAAATCAGACAGGGTATTTCAATGCGGCGCTTGAAGACATGTCGCGGTTTATTATGGAAGAAGATATTGAAAATGCGCAAATCGCGGCATTTCGGATGGCAGAAGCGCTTGCCGCGTTTTCAAGCTATTACAGGACAAAAATACCCGCAGAGTTAAAGCGTATACAAAGCCTGACAGTGGGTATTCATTTTTTTGCCGGGCAGGGTGACTGGGAAAAGTCCCAGGAACTTGCCAACCTGCTTCAGCAGGAATTCTCAAAACTAAAACCGTTAATGCAAAACGATCAATCACAAAGCTTCCAGATGCTTGAATTCTCACTGGCGGACCTGAATAATTCCGTCCAGAAGCAGGATTTGAACCTGTTGGTGTTAAGAACAAACCTTGTCACGTCCAACCTGCGGGAAATAGAAAGCGAACTGTCGCAAGGACAGGGACAATAGAGGTTTTTCAGGAGCGGTGAAGGTTCAGTCCTATATCTCTCCTGTAATGGGCCCCTTCAAAATTAATTTTTGATACGGCTTCGTACGCTCTCTCCCTCGCCTTGTCTATATTCACGCCGCATGCGGTAACGCCGATGACACGGCCGCCGTCGGTATAATACTGACCGTCGGTTCTCCTGGTTCCGGCATGAAAAATAACAACATTCGTATCCTTCAATGCCTCATCCATTCCTGTTATCCTGAAACCCTTCCGGTACTCTCCGGGATACCCGCCCGACGCCATGATAACACATACGCAGGCTTCGTCTTTCCATTCGATTTTTATATCATGCAGCCTTCCGTCAATAACAGCGTCGAAGACATCAACAAGATCATTTTTTAAAAGCGGGAGCAGCACCTGGGTTTCGGGATCTCCGAACCGGGCGTTGTATTCAAGCACCTTAGGCCCCTTTTCCGTAAGAATAAGGCCAAAGTACAGCACCCCTTTAAAAGTCCTGCCTTCGTTGTTTAACGCGTTGACCGTGGGCAGGAATATTTTTTCGATACATGCCTTTTCGATATCGGGAGTATAAAACGGGCTCGGCGAAAATGTGCCCATACCGCCTGTGTTTAAACCCTTATCACCGTCCAGTGCCCGTTTGTGATCCTGGGAGCTTAGCATCGGGATAATTGTTTTCCCGTCGGTAAACGCTAATATTGAAACCTCTCTACCCTCAAGAAATTCTTCTATAACAACTTTACTGCCTGAATCCCCAAACTGTTTCTTTTCCATTATATTAGACACCGCTTCGCCGGCTTCATCGGGATTGTTACATATAATAACACCTTTTCCCAAAGCGAGGCCGTCGGCTTTAACGACAACAGGATACTCAACATCCTTCAGGTAAAGTTTTGCCTGCCTGCTGTCGTCAAATACCATATATTCGGCCGTAGGGATATAGTATTTTTTCATAAGATTTTTTGAAAACGCCTTGCTGGCTTCAATCAATGCCGCTTCGCGTCTCGGGCCGAAAGCCCTTATTCCGGCGTCTTCGAGCGCGTTTACCATTCCGTCCGCGAGCGGATTATCAGGAGCGACAACAACCATATCCGCTTTTATCTGTTTAGACGCTTCGACAATTCCTTCAATATTGTTTACGCTAACGGGAATGCATTCGGCAAGCTCGCTTATGCCGCCGTTTCCCGGCGCGCAGTATAATCTGCTTACCCGGCTGCTTTGAGCCAGTTTCCATATAATAGCATGCTCCCTTCCGCCGGAACCGACTACAAGTATGTTCATTTTCTTCCTCCATCCCGTATTTATCAATGTCTTTAAGACACCGGCCCCTGTTGGGCCGGCGTTAACTCAAAACGAATATATAAGGGTACAGGGTTTTAATGTTTAAAATGTCTTTTCCCCGTAAATACCATGGCTATACCATATTTATTGCAGGCTTCGATAGATTCATTATCCCTTACCGAGCCGCCTGGCTGTATTATAGCGGTAACACCCGCCTCATGCGCGGCCTCAACACAGTCCGGGAACGGGAAAAAAGCGTCCGACGCCATAACCGCGCCTTTGCATTTTTCTTTTCCATTTGCAATCGCTATCCTCGCCGAGGTTATACGGTTTGCCTGGCCGGGTCCGATACCAATTGTCTGCTTGTTTTTCGCGAGAACTATCGCATTTGATTTCGTATGTTTTACAACTTTCATAGCGAACTTCATCGTTTCAAGTTCCTCCGCGTCAGGCTGTTTTTCGGTTACAACCATAATATCTTCATCGTCATAAAGCACGTTGTTTATATTTTGTACCAGAAGCCCGCCGCCCACCTTCTTCATGTCGTACGCACCCTCGGGTATTTTCTGTGATATATTGGGCAGCTTCAGCAGGCGTATATTTTTTTTGTTCTTCAATATTTCAAGAGCCTGTTCCGTAAAAGAAGGAGCTATTACTATTTCAAGGAAAATTTTATTCATTTCCTCCGCCGTTTTTGCGTCTATCTCCCTGTTTGCCGCTACTATGCCGCCGAATATCGAAACAGGATCGGCTTCATACGCTTTCATATATGCTTCATAAATCGAATCGGCACTGCCGACGCCGCACGGGTTTGCGTGCTTTACTGCTACAACCGTCGGCTCGTCAAACTCTTTCAATAACTCCAATGCGCCGTTTGCGTCGTTAATGTTATTAAACGACAGTTCCTTTCCGTGAAGCTGTTCAGCTTCGGTAAGACAGCCTACGCAGGTGCCGATTTCTTTATAGAATACCGCTTTCTGGTGAGGGTTCTCCCCATAGCGCATGTCCTGCGCCTTTTCAAACGTAAGTGTAAGTGTTGCCGGAAAAAACTCCTCGTCAAGCTTTGAGCGCAGATACTGCTGGATAAGCGTATCGTAATGGCTTGTGTGTTCAAATACCTTGTAGCTTAAGCGGAATTTTGTTTTAAGCGATACTTCCTGTGTCTGCCTGAGTTCGTTAAGCACAGGCTCGTAATCGGCCGGGTCTACGAGAACAACAACATCCTGGTAATTTTTCGCGGCCGAACGGAGCATTGTCGGGCCTCCGATATCTATATTTTCAATAGCCTCTTCTATAGATACGTTGCCCTTCAGTATTGTCTGTTTGAAAGGGTACAGGTTTACTACTACCATATCTATCGGTTCAATTCCGAGTTCCTTAATCTGTTTCATATGATCCGGATTGCTTCGTATTGCGAGCAAGCCCCCATGAACCTTCGGATGAAGGGTCTTTACCCTTCCGTCAAGGCACTCGGGAAAACCTGTAATCTCCGAGATCCCCATTACCTTAACGCCGTTTTTTTCAAGCAGGGAAGCGGTACCCCCTGTGGAGATAATTTCTATTCCGAGGCTCTGCAGTTCTTTCGCGAATTCTACAATGCCCGTCTTGTCGGAAACGCTTATCAACGCTCTTTTCAACACAAAAACCACTCCAATCAAAAATAAATATATTATATTCAAATATATCACTCATAATTTAAGAATGCCAGGCAACAAACTATTTGATAATAACTTTTCGTCCTTCAACCGAGAGCCTTCCCTGCGAGAATAAACGTATCGCTTCAGGAAGGATCTGCCACTCGCACTGCTCCATAACTCTCTTTTGAAGGATTTCGGGCGTGTCGTCCGGCAAAACTTCGATCGCCTTCTGGAGTATAATAGGACCTGAATCATATTCCGGTTCGACAAAATGCACGGTGGCTCCGGTAATTTTTACCCCGTATTCCAACGCTTTTTGATGCGGTATTATCCCATAATAGCCTTTGCCGCAAAATGAAGGGATAAGCGACGGATGTACGTTTATAATCGAATTTTTATATTCCTGTACAAATCTCTCGCCAAGAAGGCTTAAAAACCCCGCAAGAACCACGAGCCCGACCTTATGGCTTCGCATATGCCGTATTAGCGCCTGATCATACTCGTCAATGCTGTTAAAATTTTTCCTGGAAATGACGGTTGTATTAATTCCGTGTTTTTTTGCCCGCTCGAGCGCATAAGCGCCTTCCCTGCTTGAAACGACGGTGACAACCCGACAATCGCTTAACGTTCCGTCCTCTATCCTGTCCAATATGGCTTGAAGGTTTGTACCCCCTCCGGATACCATTACACCTATATTCAGCATATATGTATTTGTCCCTCGCCTTTTTCAATTTCACCTATCAAATAGGCGTTTTCGCCTATTTCGTTCAAATACGCCGTCAATTCACCGCTTATTGCGCTGTCGGCGACAATAACCATTCCAATGCCCATATTGAATGTGTTAAACATATCAGTCTCGGGTACGCTTCCCAAATTCTTAATAAAATCAAAAACAGGAAGAACCGGCCATGTACCCTTACTGATAACAGCCCTTAATCCTTCCGGGATTATTCTCGGAATATTTTCAATGAAGCCGCCCCCGGTAATATTTGCTATTCCTTTAATCTCATATTTTTTCAGCACGCTTTGTATCGCTTTTACATATATCCGCGTCGGCTCAAGCAGTGTTTCTCCTATAACGGCGCCCAATTCACCGTTATACGAATCCAGCGACAGTTTATTGATATCGATTATTTTCCTTACAAGCGAAAAACCGTTGCTGTGTACCCCGCTTGAAGCAAGACCTATAATTTTGTCCCCTTCTTTTATTAACCTGCCGTCAATAATTTTGTCCCTGTCAACTATACCAACCGCGAAACCGGCAAGATCATATTCATGTTCAGAATAAAAGCCGGGCATTTCCGCGGTTTCTCCGCCGAGCAGCGCGCACCCCGCCATTTGGCATCCGTCGGATATGCCTTTCACGATTCTTTCTATCTTCTCGGGATATATTTTGCCGGTTGCGATGTAGTCAAGAAAAAACAATGGCTGCGCGCCGCTGCATATAATATCGTTAACGCACATTGCAACACAATCGATCCCGACGGTATCATGTTTATCCACTAAAAAAGCCAGTTTTAGTTTCGTACCGACACCGTCGGTGCCTGAAACCAGAACCGGCTTTTTTATATCAATATTCTCCAGTGAGAATAAACCTCCAAAACCTCCGATGCAGGTAAGCACTTCAGGACGAATCGTCTTTTCCACATGCTTTTTCATAAGTTCAACAGCTTTATACCCGGCAGTTACATCAACACCCGCATCCCTGTAACTTGTCATGCTTTCCGCTCCTCCCGTTTCACTTTTTTTAAAAACTTAAAGCGGCCGGATGACACCCTGCATCCCGCCCCGGCCACGAATTTTCCAATGTATTACGCATAGTAATGCTCGTTAAGTTTATTTCTTAAATGCTTATCCTTTTCTTCAACCGATATTCTCATATCCTCTTTGAACCGGCGGAGCTTTTCCCTCAATTCGGGATATTTGCCCGCGAGTACCTGGACCGCGAGCAGGGCGGCATTTTCACTCCCATTTATAGCCACGGTTGCCACCGGAATCCCGGCGGGCATCTGAACAATGGACAAAAGAGAATCCAGCCCGTCAAGTGTTGACGACTTTATCGGCAGGCCTATAACGGGAAGCACCGTATATGCCGCAAGTATGCCCGGAAGATGCGCCGCTTTCCCGGCAGCGGCTATTATCGCGTCATAACCGTTTTCTTCGGCTTTCCGGGAGAATGCCGCGGCTTTATCGGGTGTCCTGTGGGCGGAACATACCATTACCTTAAAATCCACCCCAAAATCTTTTAATACCTTTATACAGCCTTCAACGACCGGAAAATCGGAATCACTGCCCATTATAACCGCTACTTTAGGATTGCTGAACATCTGTTTTCCTCCGTCTTTTTTTCCTAAGAAATGGAAACAAGATTGCTGGAACAGCGTTAAGAATTGCAAAGCAATTTTTAACGCTGTTGTGATACACCTGGGCATATCATTACGTTATATTTATAACAAAAGCCGCTATGCTTGTCAATAAAATGCGAGCCTTTTTTTCCGTTTATTGGTTATTATTGTTCGAAAGTACCCGAAGCAGGACCCGCGGGAATAATGCCACAACACAGCGGGTAGTTAACGGGTCGAGGCATTGCTGCCGCGTTCCGGTGGGTACGCGGCCCTGGTTCGGGTGCATTCGGTGACGACGACGGAGAATAAAAAATTCGGGTGCTTTCAGAGCATACCTATTTAAAAACGGGGCAAATGGTGTATTTATAGACTTTCGTGATTGGCATATATGACATTTTTGCCTTTCTTAGCCCGCTTTTCCCCATATCTTCCTCACGGTTTATAAATTTCGTATTCGGAAATACTCTCGTGACAAATTCCCGGTTGATAACGGCATATATTCCGTGTATATCGGTATTCCCCTTTTCTATATGAATAACCGCGGTATCTTCGTTCAGTAATTCTCCTATTGTAAACGCCTCAAAAGATCCGTCAACTTTAATCAGAGCCCCTTTCAGTTCAGGGAAACAATCCCAATTGTCAAGCAGTTCATAACAAGCCCATCTCTCACATTCGGGAGAGTCTGCTTCACAGTCGTAGGCTCCGCTTGCTTCATTTTTTTCACACCACTTGTCAAAAATCCTCTTGCACTCATCAATATGCTCTTTTTTAAGTTCCACATATTCAAAGCTTCCATATTCCCTCATAAATCTGTTTATGTGGTTTCGCTTTGCGCTTAGTTTTTTACCGGCAAGTGTTATCAGGCTTTCGGTGCTGTAAATGTAGTCCGAAATCGCATCTATTTTTTTAATTATCAATTTTAAGTCAAGATATTCTTTAAATAATCCGACCATATTCTCTTCAATACGTCCAAAAACAAGTTTCCATCCCCGACTGTCAAAATATTCTTTCAGCGTGTAAACAGCGCTTACAAAATCCTCGCTGCGAAATTCGCCAACCGGTAAAGGACAGAACGCAAAAGGAGGGTATCTTCTAGAGTTTGATACCATCAGAAGCATGTTGCTTGCTATCGTAAAACGTGTGTTGTAGCTTCTTCTCCACATAAACATATTTGAAAAAACCATTTCGGACGCCTGTGAGTTTAATTTCCTGAAAATATTATCAAATAACTCCTTATCCGATATCTCTATTTCTTTCCACTGCATAAACCAGAAATTTTCACTCCTTATTAATCATACGTGCACAATTGTTTAGTCTCCGAAGGACACTCCCATGTCCCTTGCTATATGGACAAGTTCCTCGTTTTCTGATACAACCCGCGCTTTGCCGGCCACTTCATCAAGCGGAACGGATTTAACCTGCTGATGCTCAATACAGACCATCCGGTTATATTCGCCTTTTTCGACCAATTTAACAGCCGAGGCTCCGAAACGGGTCGCGAGGATCCTGTCAAACGGGCATGGCTCTCCGCCGCGCTGCAAATACCCAAGTACGGTTATACGATGCTCTATCGAAGTCAGTTTTTCCAACTCGGCGCCAAGACTGCTGCATTCTCCTTCATGGTAAATACCGGTGCCATATATCGTGTTGTTTTTTTCAATTCCCGGTTTTAACTTTGCCCCCGCTCCGGCTGCCGCCACAATTATGCTGAATCCTTTGCCTGCGTTCTTCCTTTCAAAAATAGCTCTTGCCACTTTATTAATATCGTAAGGGACCTCAGGTATCAGTATAACATCGGCTCCGCCTGCTATGCCGGACTCCAGCGCAATCCAGCCGGATATCAGACCCATAACCTCCAGAATCATTACCCTATGATTGGATTCCGCGGTAGAATGTAGTTTGTCGATAGCCTCAGTCGCAGTATTGACCGCGGTCATAAATCCGACTGTTATATCTGTTCCATATACATCATTTTCGACCGTTTTTGGGATCGCCACAATCGGAATTCCTTTTTTAGCAAGTTTAGCCGCATACCGTATGGTAGAGCCGCCGCCGATAATCACCAAACAATCTATTGAGTGCATTGCAAGGTTTTCCTTTATTCTGTCGCTCATATCCGTTCCTGATTTATCTTCTTTTCCCGGCAAAATAACGTGAAAAGGATCGTAACGTTTCGTTGTGCCAAGAATAGTGCCGCCTTTATCCAACAGTCCTGATGCGTCAGACAGTGTCATTTTTTTAAAACGGTTTTCCACAAGCCCTTTATATCCGTCACGAAATCCAATTACTTCGTAACCGTAATTATTAATTGCCGTTTTCACTACGGCACGGATTGCCGCGTTTAATCCGGGGCCGTCTCCCCCGCTGGTTAAAACCGCTATTCGTTTTCTTTTTATGGCAATCTCCTCCTTCCTGTTGTTTTCTAATTTCCGTTTTGAATGAATCCGCTTTTTTGTAAATCAGCAAACCCCTTTTGGCGGAAAAACTCATAAACTACAATCGCTACAGAATTTGACAGGTTTAACGATCGAATGGATTCAAGCATCGGAATTCTTATACAGTGCTCATAATTTTCTTTAAGCAAATTTTCCGGCAATCCCGCGGTTTCTTTTCCAAAAACGAAAAAACATTCGTCGGGATAAACAATATCCGAATAAACATATTTTGCCTTTGTTGACACAAAATAAAACGGAACCCCGGAAAACTTACTTTTCAATAAATCAAAGCTCTTGTAAAAATGTATCTGAACCATATGCCAGTAATCGAGACCGGCACGTTTCAAATATTTGTCTGAAACGGAAAAGCCAAGAGGCTCAATAAGATGAAGAATTGCTCCGGTAGCAGCGCACGTTCGGGCAATATTACCGGTGTTCTGTGGTATTTCAGGTTCAACAAGCACTATATTTAGCTGCATCTATAAACACTTCGCTTTGTTAATATAGCGTTAAATCTTTTTCCAAGGAAATATCAATGGTGACTTTTCCATTGCCGCCCAAGTTCAGCGGAACGCATATGGTCCTCATGCTGGTCTGCGAAACCGTAATTTTCTCACCCATAAGCAATGACGGGGGAGTAATTTCAATGCCTATCCCTTTTGTAAACAATATGGTAGCAGTATTCCCCATAATCATGTTTCCTAATTCCGCTATGGCACTTTTCGGTAAATCATCGAATGCATCTATCGTCACGCCTCCCATCATGATTGACGCAATCGATATTGCGGTTTTAATATTTAACGACATTATTACCTGCCCGCGCAATTTGCCTGTCAGGCCAACTATAACTGCAACAGAGTCACTTGGATACGGTGAATTCTTAAGATGTACTTTTCCCAGGGTCGGTTTAATTCCTGTCACCATTTGAAATACCTGCTGGCTGGCTTCAATAAACGGGTTTATGTATTCTACGTTCATAAAACTCTCCTACGCTCGCTAATTATGTTCTGCTATATATTAAGGGGTATGTTTTTTGTGCTGGTTTTTTCTGTCCGAAATAAACATACCCATATGTATATTAATATTAACATATATCGACAGATTTTGCACACTAATTGAACAGGCGAACCAATCCAACTGCCTGCAAAACACCGCGAATCAAACTTGTTACTCTTTTTCCCGGTAACGGCGGCAACAAGCCATCTTACAGCTTTTTGCGTCATTAACGAAATCCTGAAAACCTTCTATCCGTCATTAACCTTGAAACAACCCCCCTGCGTATATCAACCGCTTTATAATCACACAATTCATGGCAGCAAAAACAACGAATGCATTTTTTGTAATCAATGGACGGAATATTACGGTTGTCATAGACAAAAGCCGCAGCGGGACAAATTTTCACGCAGTTACCGCAGCGTGCGCATTTTTCCGCTGATATCACCGGTTTCGGTCTTGACTGCTTTTTTATCAGATTAAGAAAGCTTCTCTTTATGATATTTTGACGTTTAGCGCCATATAAAGCCGGGATATCAAAATCATTACATATTACGTTTTCAATATTCTCACCAATTATATTAATATTATTTTCATCAACAAGGTCGCGTTTTTTTGCGTTTCTCAGAACCGGGACATTATCAGGCGAAAGCCTGATAATTTTTGCCGCGGTAACATCCAGTGCAAAACCGCTGGAAGATGCGAGCAGCAGGCCGATATGTTTTGGCGTTCCCGCACTCGGTCCATACCCTTCCATCCCTTCAACCGCATCCATAATGCTGATTGCCGGTTTTGCACCGAGATATATATCAATCAAACTGTCCGCAAAGTCATTATATTCAGGCATCCTTAGATGTAAGTCGGCTTTAGCCGTGCCTGCGACGGCGCCGAACATATTTTTTACCGCTCCGGTATATACCATCATCGCATGAGTTTTCAGCTTCGGTATATTAATAATAACATCGGCATCCGCAAGCGGTTTCAGTATTTCAAAGCTTTTAACATATTTGGACTGAGGCCTGTTAATCTTCGTAACCCTTAAATCGTAGTTCAATACGGCACCGGTTTCATCGGCCACCTTCTCAATTCCGGTCGCCCTGTAGACATGACGGAGCATTGTCCGGCTGTACGGCCCGCCCGGACTTTCCGCTATAATAATATTCCCGCCCGCACTCTGAACCTGTGATATAATTGCTTTAACAACGGCGGGATGGGTTGTAGCTGCTTCTTCAGGCTTTTTATATCTTAAAAGGTTCGGTTTTACCGCCACCCTGTCACCGGGTTTTATAAAAGCTTTCCAGCCTCCAAGGTTGTCGATAAGCTTTTCAACGCAATTATACACATTGTCATATTCATAATTCTTGCAGCGTTCAATCGATACAGTATCCATTTTATGCCCCTTGCACTTAAAAACTCAGCAGCTTCCCGGAAGTTCATCTTTTCGGAAAATTCCGGCATTAATTACCTATTATATCATGAATTTATTCAGCCTAAAATCAAATGAATATATTCATGATGCAATGTTCTCGGGCACCCGTTCGAAATCTTTGATTTCGGTAACGGGTGAGGTTATTTAATCATGAATTCTTCAGCCTTAAGTCTAACGAATATATTCATGATGCAATGTTCTCGGGTACCCGTTCGAAATCTTTGATTTCGGTAACGGGTGAGGTTATTATAACACAAACCAGCAATTCATACCAAATAACTACTAGCTCTTGCAAATGGAGCTCTTTGTTTCCGTTATTGTACAATAGTTCAAATACGTTATTGTACAATATTTCAAAAAGTAAAACCTGAAGAACGATAGCAAAAAAAGCCTACTGGTTTGCAGGCTTTTTTCATGCATATCGTAAAATCGACAGATTATGATTCAGCTCTTTAATCCCGTCATAACAATTCCTTCTATAAAATACCGCTGGCCAATCAAATAGAATACCAAACCCGGGGTGAAGGACATGCAGGTCGCAGCCATAAGCTTTGACCAATCAGCTTTTAATGCCCCTCTGAAAAGATTAAGGCCTATCGCTATTGTGAATTTATCCGGCGTGTTTATATATACCAACTGCTGCAGCATATCGTTCCAAAGCGATATAAAAAGCAGCAAAGCAACAACAATCATCGCGGAGCGGATAGAAGGAACAAGAATACTCCACAAAATTCGCATATAACCGGCTCCATCTATCTTTGCTGCCTCATCCAGTTCTCTCGGAATCGTTTTGATAAACTGCCTGATCAAGAAAATACTGAATGCTCCTCCTCCGGTAAAGTGCGGAAGTATCAAAGGCCAGTAAGTGTCAGCCCATCCAAAAACACGCGACCACATTATGTACAGCGGGACAAGTGTTACCATGTTCGGCAGGAGCATTGAGCCGACGCAAAGAGAAAATATAAATTTCTTTCCTTTAAACTCCAGCCGTCCAAAAGCATAACCGCATATAGTAGCGGTAATCGTTCCTCCTATAACCGACGGGACAATAATTGTCATTGTATTTTTCAGATACAGCCAGAACCTAAAATACTCCAATGTTTCGACAAAATTGTAAAAGCGCCATTTCGGGGGAAGGAAGTCAGGCGGATACTTATACAGTTCGGCATTTGTCATCAGAGCTGAACGTAATATCCACCAAATCGGAAGCATTACAGCCGCCGCCATAATAACAACCATAATCATTGACGCAATATCGGCAATTTTCCTGCTTTGCTTTATGCTTTTATAAGACCCTGTTTTTATGTCAATTTGTTTCATTTGCTGTCCCCCTCGTAAAAAATCCATGTTTTTGACGTAGCAAACAATATCGCTGTGAAAATGGCAATAATCACAAAAAACACAAACGAGATAGCGCATGCATATCCTAAATGGTTGTTCTTGAACGCATAGCGGTACATAAGATAGGTCATAAACATGGAAGCATTGCCCGGACCGCCGTCAGTAAGTGCCAGCGCGGGCACAACAACCTGCATGTTCGTTATAAGGCTCATTAAGAGATTATAAAATATTATCGGCGTCATGCATGGCACCGTTATTCTGAAAAAACGCTGAAAAGCGTTCGCACCGTCTATTAGTGCAGCTTCGTAATAGACTCTTGATACATTTTGGAGACCAGCCAGAAAAATAACTATCAGGTTTCCGCTTGTCCATACCGCGATAAGCGCAAGTGACGGCACAACATATAGTGAATCACTCAAAAACTTAATCTTATTTATTCCCAACTCCGATAAAAAGTAGTTAAACAAACCGAAATTTGATTCATACAGCCATGACCAGCCAATATACACTGCTGCAGCAGGCAGGATATAAGGCAGATAAAATACCGCGCGCCAAAACCCGCGAGCCGGAATTTCACGATTTAAAAGCATAGCTATGTAAAATGAATATATCATACTGCCGAATACGGCCAATACCGCAAAATATACAGTTACCTTAATTGAATCAATAAAATAAGGGTCTGTTGTAAACAGCCTTATGTAATTTCTAAAACCAATAAAAACAGGTGCCGATAGACCTTTCCAGTTGAAAAATCCAATGCCGAAAACACCTGCAAGAGGAAGATATGTAATAAATGTTAGACCGATAAATGCAGGAATCAGACATAAATACGCCGTTATGCTTTCTTTCCTTGCCATTAATGAATACCTGGGTTTTTTTCTTACCGTTTTATTCATAACAACACCTTTGCCGAATTTTAGATTTCCGTATTATAATATCGGAATATTTTGCTTATTATTTGCATATTATGGCGGAGTACAACTTTGTTTTTGCTTTGATATTTTATATATTTACCCCTGTTTTATTGTCAAAAGGGTGTCCGCGTGTATGTACACCGTACTTCATGCGGACACCCACCCAGACTCAATTCGCTATTAACTGATATCAGCGTTTATTCGCCGCGGAATGCAGCCTTCAAAGCTTCTATGTTGCTTGTGATTGCCTCTGCTGCGGTAGTCCGGCCTGTCCATACGTCACCGAGTATTGAATTCAACAGGTCGTTGAAATCATTGGTATTATTAACATAATACCATGAAGCAGATCTGGTAATGCTCATATCTTTGGCAGTTTCGATGACACATTTCTTATATTCATCAAACGGCGGGAAGTTCGGATTCTCGACCCATTTACGCATAAGTGTTTCATCTGTATACCATTTTTCGAGCGTCGGCATCCAAATTCCGGATTCAATCAATCCCCAGCTGTTTTCTTCCTTAGCATACCACTTCAGCCACTCTTTCGCTTCCTTCAGGTGTTTTGTCTGGTTAAACACAACGTTCGGGCCGCCTGTACACAGTGTTACTTTCTCCTTCATATAAGGCAGTACGCCTATGCCGTAATTCAACCCCTCTTCTTTTGCGGAAGCAAGGCAGGTACCGATATTCCACTGTCCGCCTGTTCCCATGGCGCATGTCCTTGCTATGATAGAACGCTGGATGCTGTCATCGGTGGCTCCTGTTGAAAGCGGGGCTACATGATGTACAAGATGCAGATCGGCAACCTTTTGAATACCCTCTATGCTTTCAGGACGGTCAATAATAACTTCTGAACCGTCTTTACTGTAATACCCTCCGCCGTTCGAGATGGCCCATGTTTCAAGCTGCCACGGAAGGTTCTCAACAAGACAGCCGTACTGCACGATGTTCTGAGGGTCAAATCCCGGGTCGTTCGGAGTTTTGCCATTTTTGTCCTTTGTCAGTTTTTTCGCTACTTCTATAAATTCTTCCCATGTCCATGCGTCTTCCTTGGAAAGAGGCGGGTACTCTACGCCTGCTTCATCAAACATATCTTTGTTATAGTATAGCATAAGTATTTCGTTTGCGACCGAGTATGCAACTACCTTTCCCTGATACCTGAACGCAAGGGAATCCAGCGGCTTGCTTTCGCCTGCGCCGTACATATCGCTGATATCGGCAAGCATACCCTGGGAAGCCCACTGCAGTACGCCGGCTTCACTCATGATTGCCGTGTCCGGAAGCTCGCCTGCAGTTGCCATTGTATTAAGCTTCGTCATGTAGCTTTCCCACGGAATCGGCATAACTTCAACCGCAATTTTGTCCTGAGAAGCGTTGAAATTGTCGACCGCCTGCTGAACTACCTTGATCTCGTCCGCAGATCCCCAGTTTGCATAGGTGATCTTTACTTTTTTCTGCGCTGCAGGTTCAGTAGTCTACTTACCTGACTCTTCCTTCTGAGCAGGTGTCGTTTCCTTCGGTGCTTCTGCACTCTGCGGAGCACAAGCCGCTGCAGCAATGATTATAAAGACACACAACAGTACCGCAAAGATTTTTCTTGTTCTCTCCATCAAAAACACTCCTTTATTATGTATTTTTATACAACAACATATGTTGCGTATAAACTAATTTAGGCTGAAGCTAATTCTACCTGAGCAAAGCTTTCTGCCAGACAATCATTTCGCCCGGTTTCCGGTTTCCCCATATTCCATAGGGAACCGCTTTTAAAACCGTAGGTTCAATATTAAACCGCGCATCATCGTATAATATATTCCCGTTCCATTCTACATCTGTCAGGCGACCGCCCTTGTATACCAGATACGGCAGCCCGAGAGGCAGTGATCCGTCACGGTATTCTTCCACAGTCTCTTTTGTATCAACAAATACCGACGAGAGGTTTCTCCCGTTGTCCATCTCTTCAAGACAGTAGACAAAAGGTCCCTTCATTAAAGCAACTTTCCCCGAATTTTCCGATACATTCGGATGGGACGCTATCCATCTGGGTTTTAGCTTAAGTTTCATCAATACCGTTTGATTGCCTGCCTGTTCAACTTCGACAATAGCATAATTCCTGTCGCTTTCAGTATGTATCTTTTTACCATCGATACTGAACTCAGGGGTACGATCATATTCGGGAATTCGTACTGCGAGGCGCAGTCTTCTGTCGGTTGGAGTCTTTACGGTAATTGAAACATTTCCGCTGTCGATAAGATCCACTTCCATACTAATCTCAGCCTTTTCACCGCCGACTTCAAAACTGAAGGAAGATGATATGAACAAATTAATATAAACGGTGTTCTCATCATACGCATATATGTACTGGCCCAACGAAGCCAGCGTGCGGGCTATATTGGTAGGACAGCAGGCCACATTGAACCAGCGCTGGCGTACCGGTTTTACATGCTTCAGAGAAGTTGCGTCCATGCATGCTTCAGGAACAACTTCCAGAGGATTTACATAAAAGTAACGATCCCCTTCAATGCTTATACCTGCAAGCAAAGTATTATATAATGCCCGTTCCACTATGTCATAATAACTTGCATCATGTTCGATTGCGGCCATACGCCGGCCAAAAAGCGCAAGACCTATTGACGCACAGGTTTCACAGTAAGCCGAAGCATTCGGCAGATGGTAATCTGTCGTGAATCTCTCGAAATGTCCTGACGAGCCTATTCCACCCGTAATGTACATGCGTTTGCGCGTCGTATTAAGCCATAATTCCCGGCATACATTAAGCATTTCCTCATCTTTATATTCCACCGCAAGATCCGCCATTGCACAGAACATATACATTGCCCTGACAGCATGTCCTTCGGCGGTGCGCTGTTCTCTGACAGGGACATGAGCCTGTGAATATTTTAAATCGTAATCTTTTAATTCCGGGAACAAAAACTGCCCGTTTCTTTTTGAAATCTCCGCTTCAAAGTAATTTGGCTGCTTTCCCCGCTCTTCAATAAAGAATTTAGCGCATTCAAGATATTTTCTGTCACCGGTTAAACGATATAATTTAACCAATGCCAATTCAATCTCCTGATGGCCGGGATATCCTTTTATCTGGTTTTCGCCGGATCCGAAAACACTACAGATGAGATCGGCAAAGCGCCGGGATATGTTCAGCAGTTTGTCTTTTCCCGTTGCTTTGTAATATGCCACGCCGGCTTCAATAAGGTGGCCTGCGCTGTACAGCTCATGCCCTTCCACAAGATTGCTCCAGCGTGCATCCGGTTCGGCTATTGTATAGTATGTATTTAAATAACCATCATTTTGCTGAGCCCTGCCAATTAAATCTATAACTTCATCGGCAATGGCTTCAAAACGGGAACCCGTACCGTTATGTATGCAATATGCCACCGATTCCAGCCATTTATAAATATCGGTATCTATGAAAACCACGCCTTTATGCTCTCCTGCCGTTTCTCCCGCAGTTATCCTGAAGTTCTCAAGGCAATATGACGGCGGAGCATCCGGTATCCGATCATTCAGTATGTTCCATTGATACGGAATTATGACATCGGCAACCATATTAGTGTAATGGTTCCACAGCTTATCATTAATAGCCACCTGATCCAGTTCCGGCATCTGCAATATCGAAAACATATTCTGCTCCTTTATTGTTTGTTGTTATGGTAAACGTTTAACTTCAATTAATACTATATCACCAAATAATAAACTTGTAAAGTACTAAAAATAATTTTTTTTAAAACGTTGTTATTAATATTGATTGCAATTTGCATTTTTATTTGTGCAAACTGCCTAAATTTAAACGTTTTCTATGTAATTAGCATATCTGTCGTCCAATATTCAACTTATGTGCTATTCTATCCATTTATTAGTAATTCTATGTTTATATGGCTTGTATGTTAAACGTTTTTGTGGTAATGTTTCTATGGAAGATATAAATAGAAGATATAAAAGGAATTAAAAAGAGGAAGGATAAATGGCTACTATACGCGAAATTGCTGAGAAAGCAAATGTATCCATAGCAACTGTATCGAAGGTATTAAACAGGAAAGGCGGTATCAGCCAGGAAACCGTGAACAATGTAATGAAAATAGCACGTGAACTTAATTACCGTCCGAATTTTACCGCCCGAAGCCTGAAAAACGGACAAAGCCGTACAATAGGTGTTATTACCGAAGACCTTACCGTTTTTAATACGCCGGAAATCGTTGACGGTATTGATGCTTACTGTGAAAATAACGGATACCATTATATATTGGGCAACCTGCGTTTTAACAAGCGTTTCGGCAATCAGCCCGATCCCGAAGAATGCGCAAAACTGGTTCATTCGCAGGTCGACACGATGCTGTCAAAGCAGGTAAACGGCATCATTTATGTAGGATATCACAGCAGGGCAATTGCTCCTGTATATAATTACGAAGAAATACCATTCGTTTATACCTACTGCTACAGCACCGATCCCAATATCCCCTGCGTGCTTTACGATGATCAGAAAGCCGCCTATGAAGCTACACAGTTGCTGATTGACAGAGGCCATTGCGATATAGGTGTTATTGCAGGTCCGACAAACAGTATTCACTCTGCCAACCGCATTCTTGGCTATCAGGAAGCTCTTTATGCGAATAAAATACCTTTTAACCCAAAACATATTGTATATGGAAATTGGGAACGGGATATAGGTTACGAATTAAGCAAAGAATTAATTCAATCTGGCGTAACCGCGATATTTGCCCATAACGATTTAATGGCAGCAGGTGTGATTGATTACTGCACCGAACATAAAATACAGGTCGGGAAGGACCTCGCATTGATAGGATTTGACAACCGTGAAATCGGAACTGCAAGCAGGCCGAAACTCAGTACGGTTTCGCTCCCTTTGTTTGATATGGGTCAAACAGCCACACAGGTTTTATTAAATATTCTGGCCGGGAAACATATACAGCGTGGTCAGAAGGTTATGCTTGCATGTACTATAATAGAACGCGAATCTACAATGCCTGCGTCCGATTCTTGCTGATGCGGGTATTACAGGTATTATATTATTTATAAGGAAACTTCTTCGTAAGCCTCTATTACGGGCTGCAAATAGTATATCCATATCCAAAATGCGGTATTATCAGGCATCATTGCCTGAAATTCCTATTTGCCGATGTGCGTGCCTGGTTTGACAAATTCCTTATAACGCCGTATAATTAATCCGTTATAGTATAAAAATGCTTAGTTAAGCGGGAGATTTCAGGTTACACCTGTTGTGAAATATATACTCGCCGCACGTTAAGCAAGGCTTTATCAAGTATCGTTATATATTAAACAAATGGCTTTGATTTTGCTGGATGATATGTCTGCGTAGGGAGTGAAAAAAATGGGGGGTTATATCATCAAGAGGGTAGCATCAGCAATTGTCACAATATTTGCTGTTGCAACCATTACTTTTTTCCTGATGTTTCTTGTTCCGGGCGGTCCCTTTCTTGCCGAGAAGGCGCCATCACCTCAGACACTTGAAGCTCTTGAGAAAAAATACGGTTTGGATCAGCCTGTTCCGGTTCAATATGCTAATTATATGAAACGCTTAATCTTTAAGCTTGATTTAGGTACTTCACTAAAAAAGCGCGGACAGGAAATAAACGATATTATCAGCGTAAGATTTCCTGTATCGGCACGTTTGGGCGCAATATCAGTTTTGACGGCAATCTGCCTTGGCATTCCGCTGGGTTCGATAGCCGCAGTGAACCGGGAAAAATGGCTTGATAGAACTATTATGGCCATAGCTACGGTCGGTAATGCGATACCGTCGTTTGTCGTAGCTACGGTGCTTATGTATGTCTGTGGCGTTGTGCTACGCATATTGCCTACTTTTGGCCTTACTTCCCCGGCACATTATGTTCTGCCCGTTATTTCACTGTCATTTTATCCAACAGCATATATTGCCCGGCTTACGCGGACCAGTATGCTGGATGTGCTTGGACAGGATTATATGCGCACCGCGAAAGCAAAAGGCCTTTCCCAGTTTAAATGTTTGTTCAAGCATGCCCTAAGAAACGCGGTTTTGCCTGTTGTTACGTATTTAGGACCGCTTCTTGCTTTTATTATGACAGGCAATTTTGTTGTGGAAAGAATATTTACAATACCGGGTCTGGGCAGTGAATTCATAAGTTCAATTACAGATCGCGATTATCCGTTGATTATGGGCACAACGATATTTCTCGCGACTTTATTGATTGTTCTTAATGTTCTGGTGGACATTGCCTATAAAATTATAGATCCGCGTATTAAGCTGAAGTAGGGGGTGGCACAGTTATGAACAGTAAAAAGAATCCCCTCAGTTTTCAATTGGATGTATCGGATTTTTTACCGGCGGAAGAAAGCGAAAAACAGAGCCTTGTCGTTATGCGGGAAAGTGTTAATTTTTGGAGGGATGGATTCCGCAGGTTAAGAAAAAACAAGGTTGCTATGATTTCGTTGGCGGTAATAATCTTTATAATGATATTTGCGTTTGTTTTGCCATCGTTTTATCCATACTCATACGAGCAGCAGATCCGCGGCAGTGAAAACCTGGGGATAATGCAATACTCTGAAGAAGAACTTGCCAGAAAAGCAGCGGGTGAAAAGGTGTTTCCGCATTTTCTCGGAACCGACAGTTTGGGCCGGGACACTACGATAAGATTAATGATGGGAAGCAGGATATCCCTTCTTGTCGGCTTGGTCGCGAGCGCGATTATCTTAATTATCGGTTCGACTTACGGAGCTATCTCCGGTTATTTCGGCGGAAAGATAGATATGATAATGATGCGTATTGTTGATGTTATATATACAATACCGGATATCCTTATCATTATTCTGCTTTCGGTTACGCTGAAATACCCGCTCAGAGATTTGGCGGCTAATGTAAAGGGATTTGCATGGATTGATATAGTAGGAGTAGGATTAATCAGTATATTTATTGTTTTTTCATTGCTGTACTGGGTTGGCATGTCGAGAATTGTGCGCAGCCAGATCCTTTCATTGAAGGAACAGGATTACGTAACCGCTGCCAAAGCGCTGGGCGCTTCACACGGAAGAATTATAAGAAAACACCTTCTGACAAACGCAATCGGTCCTCTGATTGTAACTACTACGCTGCAGATACCATCGGCAATATTTACCGAAAGTTTTTTAAGTTTTATCGGTCTTGGGGTATCGGCGCCGATGCCAAGTCTTGGGTCAATGGCTTCACAGGCGCTTAATGGGATTAGATCATACCCGCATCGTTTATTGGCTCCCGCAATAATGATAAGTATAATTATTTTATCATTTAATCTTCTCGGTGACGGATTACGGGATGCTTTCGACCCTAAACTTAAAGATTAGGCGGTATAGAACTATGGGTAACACATTATTGAATATAAACAATTTAAAAGTATCATTTTTTACACCCGCCGGCGAAGTAAAAGCCATTAACGACATATCCCTCCGCATGGAAGAAGGAGATGTTCTTGGCATTGTCGGCGAAAGCGGTAGCGGGAAATCCGTTACGGCTTATTCGATCATGGGTCTGATTCCGTATCCGGGAAAAATCGTATCCGGTAGTATTGAATTTAACGGACACAATATTCATGAAATGACTGAAAAAGAACTGCAGAATATGCGCGGTAATGAAGTCAGCATTATATTCCAGGATCCGATGACATCGCTGAACCCTGTTTACACGGTCGGAAATCAGATACAGGAAGCCCTTTTCCTGCATACAAAAATGGATAAGCAGCAAGCCTACGAAAGATCACTTGAACTGCTGAACCTTGTAGGGATCAACGAACCCGAAAGGCGTCTGAAACAATACCCGCATGAACTTTCGGGCGGGATGCGCCAAAGGGTGATGATTGCGATTGCGCTCGCATGCGAGCCGAAACTGCTCATTGCGGACGAGCCGACTACGGCGCTCGATGTTACGATTCAGGCCCAAATAATAGAATTAATGATGGAATTAAAGAAGAAAATAAATATGTCGATTATTTTAATTACTCACGATCTTGGCATTGTAGCAAGCATGTGCGATAAAATCGCGGTTATGTACGCAGGCAAGATTGTAGAGTCAGGTTCGGCAGACGATATATTTTATAACCCGCAGCATGAATACACAAAAGGGCTTTTGAAAAGCATTCCGAATCTGAACAAAAAAGAGCGCGAAAAACTGGTTCCTATTAAAGGAGTTCCGGTGGACATGCTGAATCCGCCGGCAGGCTGCCCGTTCGCGCCGCGCTGCGACAAATGCATGAAAATATGTTTAAGACAGATGCCGGAATACACTAATGTTTCCGACAACCATATATGCGCCTGCTGGCTACTGCAGAAAAAAGCATACGAAGCCGCAACAGGAGGTGAGCGTTAATGACTGCGAATGATAATAACATTCTAGTTGAAGTTAAGAATCTAAAACAATATTTTCCTGTCGGAAGCGGTCTTTTTTCAAACAAATATGTAAAAGCGGTGGATGATATCTCTTTTTATATAGAAAAAGGAGAAACACTTGGACTTGTCGGCGAATCGGGATGCGGCAAAACCACGACAGGCCGGACTATTCTGCGCCTTTATGAACCTACCGCTGGCAGAATAATTTATGATGGCACGGATATTACCCACGCTGATATGATGCCGTACCGGAGGAAAATGCAGATAGTTTTTCAGGACCCGTATTCTTCGCTGAATCCGAGGATGACGGTCGGAGATATAGTGGGTGAGCCGATTGACATCCATAAACTGGCCAACTCCAGGAAAGAGAGAGCGGATAAAATAATTCAACTGCTGGAATGCGTAGGTCTGAACAGTGAACACGCGAACCGTTTCCCGCATGAATTCTCAGGAGGTCAGCGGCAGAGGATTGGCATTGCCCGCGCTCTTGCGGTTGATCCCGATTTTATTGTATGCGATGAACCCGTATCGGCGCTCGATGTTTCAATACAGGCGCAAATTGTGAATATGTTCGAAGAATTGCAGGAAAAAATGGAGCTGACATACCTGTTCATTGCCCATGATTTATCTGTAGTAAAACATATAAGCAGGCGTATCGGAGTAATGTACCTCGGAAAGATCGTAGAACTTGCCGAGAGCTATGAGCTTACTTTCCATAACGTACATCCGTATACGCGTTCATTGATCTCGGCTATTCCGATACCCGATCCGGTCACAAGCCGTGAAAAGAAACGTATCGTGCTTGAAGGCGACGTTCCGAGTCCTTTGAACCCGCCAAGCGGCTGTCGTTTCCGTACAAGGTGCCCCTATGCGGACAAACTGTGCGCTGAACAGGAACCGGAACTGGTCGAAGTATCAAAAGGGCATTTTGCGGCCTGCCATCATTTGGATAGAGTGGCGGACTGAAGAATATTTGGCATAGTTTAATATTTCCCGCATTAGGTATCGGTTTTTTAAACTAAATCTATACTAGTAATTTTGTTTGTGATAATATGTTATCATAATAGACATTATTTAGTTAGACCTATTGCATTTATGCAATAATAAATAAAAAAAGGAGAGGAAGAACATGAAAAAATCGCTATTCTTTTAGCGGCAGTTATGCTTTTCGGAATTGTAGCGAGCGGCTGCACAACACAACAAACAGCGACATCCGAACTTGCCGTACATGTAGGTTCGGAACCGGACATTATCGACCCGGCGCTGAATTCCGCGGTTGATGGCGCCACGCTCATCGTTCACGCATTCGAAGGACTTATGACCCTCGACAAGGACGGAGTACCTGTAGAAGCACAGGCTGAATCCTATACCATCAGCGACGACGGGTTAACCTACACCTTCAAACTTCGTGACGGTTTGAAATGGAGTGATGGCAAGGAGATTACGGCAGAAGATTTTGTATATTCGTGGAACAGGGCAATTGATCCCGAAACAGCGGCTGACTATGCGTATATGTTCGAGTCAATTGCAGGCTACGAAGAGGGAAAACTTGAAGTATCGGCTCCCGACAGCAAAACACTTGTCGTAAAACTTAAGGCAATTACACCGTATTTCCTTGAGTTGTGCGCATTCCCGACATTTTATCCGGTCCGCAAGGATATAGTCGAAGCAAACCCCGACACATGGACGCTCGATCCAAAGACTTACATCGGCAATGGCCCGTATATGCTGGAAGAATGGGTTCATGATTCCCATATGATTTACAAAAAGAACCCGAATTACTGGAATGCTTCAGCTATAACAGGCCCTGAGCGCATTAAATTCCTGCTGATGGATGACTCGAACGCTATTCTTGCCGCATTCCAGAACGAGGAAATCCTTTTTGCCGATGATATGCCGACCGATGAAATCAGCGCATGGAGAGATAAGCCTGAGTTCAATATTGAAGGACAATTAGGAACATATTATATCAGCTTTAACGTAACAAAACCGCATCTGGACAACCCGAAGGTTCGTCAGGCTCTGACATTGGCGGTAGATCGCGAATATATCTGCGTGAACATCGGCCAGGCAGGGCAGCAGCCTGCGGGCGCATATGTCCCGACAGGTTTGACGGATGCCGATCCGACGAAGGAATTCCGCGAGGTTGGCGGCGACTATTATGATCCTTCAGGCGCAGCTTACGAGAAAAACCTCGAAAAGGCGAAGCAGCTTCTTGCAGAAGCCGGATATCCGAACGGTGAAGGCCTGCCAACCTTTGAATACCTGTATAACGAAAACACCGGCCACCAAATGATCGGTGAAGCTCTGCAGGATATGTGGAAAAAGATAGGCGTTAATATTACGCTCGTTTCACAGGAATGGAACACGTTCCTTAATACCCGCAAGAACGGCGAATACGAAATTGCCCGCAATGGATGGCTCGGGGACTACAACGATCCTATCACCTTCCTCGATATGTGGATAACAGGCAGCGGAAACAATGACGCGCAGTGGTCGAACACTGATTACGATGCAATAATTTCGAAGGTTAAAAGTTCGTCTGACAGGACTGAGCGTATGTCACTTATGCATCAGGCAGAAGACATAATATTTGATGAATGGATGCTTTGCCCCATTTACTATTATGTAGATATATATCTTAAGAGTGAAAAGCTTGATGGATTCTATGCTTCACCTCTGGGCTACAAGTATTTTATGTACACAACCATTAAGGAATAAAACAAATTGACGCTGAAAAATGGCGGAGTGATACACTCCGCCATTTTATATGTAAAAATTTTTTCCGTTTTTTCGTAACTGTTCAGACACCGCTTTTAATATTTGCAGTATATTTTAATATTTTTCACGCTTCTTGAGCGGTACTGTTCGCAAAAAGCCGTTCAATCAATTAAAAAAAGTGCATTTTATTGACATTTTAACGCCAATATGATTTATAATGATATTGCTTATTCTAATAAACAGGAGGAGGCAGCAAATGAAAACAGTATTCAAGCTTATTATTAAAGCGGTTATTCTTGTACAAATACTGCTTATGGCTTCATGTGCTTCCGGGGTAGACGGAAAAGACGGCAAGCTTACCGTCGCAGTATCAATTGTCCCGCAGGCAACATTTGTTAAGGAAATCGCCGGTGATAAGATTGATATTGTTACGGCCATTCCTCCCGGCAAGAGTCCTGAAACTTACGCCCCGTCGCCTGTGGAACTTGAAAAACTAAGCCGATCTTCAATTTATTTTTCCATTGGTGTTCCCGCTGAAGTCGGCATACTTGACAAGCTCAAAGACATTAACGGAAACATAAAAATAGTGGATTTAGCCGGCAAGGTGAAAGAACAGCATCCCGAAATTGAAATTGCGCCTGGCCATAGGGATCCGCATATATGGCTTTCTCCGAAGCGAGCCGCGGTAATGGTCGACATAATATCACAGGAGCTGTCGGATATTGATAAAGAAAACGGCGATATATACAGCGAAAATGCGCAAAAATATATTGAAATTCTGATTGATCTCGATAAGGAAATAAGCGAATTACTCAGCAATTTTAAAAACAGGACTTTTATTGTTTACCATCCGTCCCTTGGCTACTTTGCCGATGACTATGGGCTTAATATGATTTCAATAGAAGAAGAAGGCAAGGATGCCGCTCCTTTAAACCTGCAAAAAGTTATAGACATTGCAAGGGAACAGGATATAAAAGCAGTTTTCTACCAGTCTGAAATGGACAGTAAGCAATCAAGAGTTTTTGCCGATGAGATAGGAGGAAAAGCAGTGCAGATAAGCCCTCTCGCCCCCGATTACATTGAAAATATTAAAAAAATAGCCGCGGAAATAGTAAAATCATTTGAATGATCATTGAAATAAGGTGCAAAAAATGAGTTATGCTATAGAGATAAAAGACCTGACTGTTTATTATAACAGTACCTGCGCATTATCGGACATTAATCTTACCGTAGCCGAAAATGATTTTCTTGCAATCATCGGGCCTAACGGAGGAGGAAAAAGCACGCTTGTCAAGTCGGTTCTCGGAATAGTCAGGCCACAGTGCGGAGAAATTAAAATTTTTGGGTATGACCCGGAAAAATATGCCGTTCCGATCGGTTATGTCCCGCAGTTTTCACATTCCATTCACGATTTTCCGATCAGCGTTATTGATGTAATTCTGACGGGAAGACTGCAGGGGCGGACAGGCTTATTCCACCGCTACTCGAAAAAAGATTACGAAACCGCTGAAAACCTGTTGGACAGGCTGAATATAACCGAGCTCAGGAACAGGCAGATTTCCCAATTGTCCGGCGGGCAATTTCAAAAGGTGATGATTTTACGAGCGCTTGCTACGGAGCCTGAATTGCTGCTTCTGGATGAGCCAACCGCCAATGTCGATAATGACTCGAAAACACAAATTTATGAATTTTTAAAGGAAATAAACAACTCGGTGACAATCATTCTCATTACGCATGACACCGCGGCAATATCGTCATATGTTAAAAATGTGGCGTGCCTTAACAAAAAACTGTTTTATCACGGTGAAATCGAACTTGATAATGATATTATACAAAAAACTTTTGGGTGCCCCGTTGATTTGATTGCGCACGGTGTTCCCCATAGAGTTTTGCGTGATCACGGGGAGTGACGGTATGTTAAAAGCAATATTTGAATACAACTTTCTGCAGAACGCGTTCCTTTGCTCAATACTCATAAGTATTGTATGCGGGATTATCGGAACGGTTATAATTCTAAAAAAGCTTACAATGATGAGCGGAGGTATAGCACATACTTCCTTCGGCGGTGTAGGCCTAGGTTATTTCCTTGGAATCGAGCCTATTATCGGCGCTTTTGTCTTTGCCGTCGCGGCCGCGATAGGAATTGGTTATATCGGAAAAAAATCACACCGCAGTTCCGATATAGCGACCGGAATTTTCTGGTCGGCGGGAATGTCTTTGGGTATTCTCTTTATAGCCTTTACTCCGGGCTATCCGCCCGATATTTCTTCATATTTGTTCGGCGATATCTTAACCGTATCAAAGACCGATTTGCTGCTAACCGTTATTCTTGACGCAATTGTTGTTTTCCTTGTAATCGCGTTCTATAACTGTTTCAGGGCATATTTGTTCGACGATGAGTTCGCCGCCGTAATCAGAATTAATGTAAACCTTATAAACAACATTCTGCATGTGATGATAGCATTGACGATAGTTATTCTTATCCGTGCGGTCGGAATTGTGCTCGTTCTCGCGTTATTAACCGCTCCGGCGGCCGTCGCAAGGCTTTTCAGCAGCAATTTGAAATCAATTATGCTGTTATCGGTATTTATCAGCGTTGTATTGTGCTTTACCGGACTATGGGCATCGTACCGCTTCAATGTCGCATCCGGCGCGTCAATAGCGCTGTTATCATCCTTGTTGTATTTCGCTGCGCATCTTATCAAAAAGATTTCAGATCATATAACAGACAGAAAAATGAAAAACCAGGGGAACTGATTCTAATATCCCCCGGCTGTTTAGAAAAGCAGAACAGTATATATGTTAACCTTTCACACCGCCCAATGTAATACCCTTGACGTAGTACTTCTGAAAGAAAGGATAGATGAACAGCATTGGTAAAACACCGACTACCGCGATTGCCATTATAACGGAATCCGTCGGCATGGTTGCCAGCATTTCACCGGCCATATCCCCGAAAAAGCCGGACTTCAGATAACGGATATCCAGCAGAAGACGATTCAGTACATTCTGAACATTGTAATATTTTGTATCCGTCAAATAATACAATCCGTTTAACCACGAGTTCCAGTAAGCCAATCCCTGCATTAATCCGACAGTTGCTAAAATAGGACGGGACAGGGGCAGACAAATCCTGAAAAACACGCGTGCCTCGCTTGCGCCGTCTATACGAGCCGCTTCGTAAAGTTCCTGCGGTATGTTGGTTCTAAAATAGGACCTCAGCAGCATTACGTAAAATCCGTTTACCAGCAGGGATGGAAAAATCTGTGCCCAAATCGTATTCTTTATATGAAAAAGCTGCGTATACATCAAATACGTAGGAACCAGGCCGCCATTGAACAGGATTGTAAATAAAACCAAAAAGTTAAGTATTCTGCTCCCCTTCAAGTTATTGTGCGCTAAACCATATGCAAGCATTGAAGAAATTAAAAGCCCTAAAATGGTCCCAAACACTGTTGTAAAAATGGTTACCAGGTAAGCATTTACCATTGCTTCAAAATCTTTGCCCAGGTATTCGTAGGCGGCCGCGCTCCATTTCGATGGGAAAAAACTGTATCCTTCATTAATAATGACATTGTTATCGGTGAGAGAACCGATCACCAGTAACAAAAACGGTATAATGCAGCAGATGGATATAATAGTAAGTATTAAACACGCGACCAACGTATTTATTTTATTCTGCTTCGATTTAGAAATCATGATCCGATTACCCTTTCTTTCTGTAAATAAATACTTTAAAACAAGGCATTCTCTTTATTGAATTTCCGGATTATCAAATTTGAGACTAAAATCAGTGCGAAACCGACGATCGACTGATAAAACCCGGCGGCTGCGGACATGCCGATATCTCCTATCTGAAGCAGAGCCCTGTATACATAGGTGTCTATAACATTTGTTGTGCTGAACAACGCTCCGGAATTCATCGGCACCTGAAAAAACAGTCCGAAATCCGCATAGAAGATTCTCCCTACATGTATAAGAAAAAGGGTTATAATAGTGGGGACAAGCAACGGCAGCGTAATATGGATAATTTGCTGATTCCTCGAAGCGCCATCCAATGTGGCCGCTTCATAATATTCAGTGTCTATTCCTACAATTGTCGCCAGATATATAATACTATTAAACCCTATGGATTTCCATATCTGCATAATGGTAAGGATAAAAGGCCAATATTTAGGCTCCGTGTACCATGAAATTTCCTTTATTCCCAATAGCGGCAAAATTCGATTGTTAACCATGCCCTTATCAATGCTTAATAAGGCATATACAAAATAGCTCACAACGATCCATGAAACCAACTGAGGCGAAAGAATAGCAGTCTGGTAAATCTTCAAAAGGCGCTTATTTGAAACCTCGTTCATTAAGAGAGCAGCAATAACGCCAAACACGATACCTAGCAGGATAAAAGCAGCATTGTACAGCAAAGTGTTTCTTGTAATAATCAGCGCATCTTTCGTTTTAAATAAATACTCAAAATTCCTAAAACCTATCCAGTCACTTTTCAAAATGCCCTTTCGAAAATCGATATTCTTAAAAGCAATAGTCAATCCCGCGATCGGAATGTAATTGTTAAAAAATAAATAAATGAATCCGGGAACCATCATAAGATATATCGGATATTTCCGCATTAATGATTTTGAAGACTTATAGGTTTTTGAAGATTTCGCCAACATAGTGATAACCCCTTTTTAGTAACAGTTGATCTGCAGTTTGTGTCAAAGCGAAGTTGTCATAACAATGCTGCAGACCAACTGTTTTGCATAATAAACCTAAATCAAGAAGCGGATATTATTATTTTTTAGCCAGCCATGCATCAAGCTGGGCCTGCTTTTCCGCTATAATCTTGTCAACACCGGCTTCCTTCATTTTGGCGACATATTCTTCAATTATGCCGCTGTCAGGATCGGCCAGGCCGCATTCGATAAGCATTCTGTACTGTGAACGTACAGAGTTCACAGCGGCCAGTTCTGTCTTTACGTTCTCGCTGTTAAAAGTAAAACCAAGTGCTTTGGACCTTAATGCAGTATCGTTATCTTTCTTCATCTGTTCCCACAGATCGGGCTGCTCGCCTCTCCACAGGGGAGAAAGGAACTGGTTGCCCATTGCATAACCCATGTTAAGCGTCCATCCGCTGGTATCTACGTCAACACCTTCCGGGTAGTAAGCAAAACCGTCTTCGTATATCTTATAATGCTTTCCTTCAATACCCCAGCAAAGCAATGTCACAAGATCCTTGTCGGAGTACATCAGGTTCAGATATTTCGTAGCGGCATCAGGATATTTGCTTGTTACGGATATACCCCAGTTAACCTGGGTCACGCTGGCGGTGTTTGCAATGATAGGAGTCAGCGGTATTGTAAGGATCGGAGCACCGACATTTCTCGTAGCCTGCTCAGCATATCCTGCCTTGGCTCCATTCAGGTACGCATATCCCTTTCCGGCTTTCAACAAAGATGAATATCCTTCCTGGGTAGTTGTGATGTCTCTCATGATATATCCGGCTTCGTACCAGTCATGTACCAACTTAACCAGTTCACGGTATTCTTCAGTTTCTTCGTACAGTACCACGTTAGTGTTATCCAATCCGTCGTTCAGCAATACGCCGATTCCGTCTCCGAGCGGATCATATGTGACGTAATAGCTCAGAATCGATCTGCCTGCGGCGGCTGTTACCAGTGGGTAAAAATCCTCTCCCTCACCCTCTTTGACTGTTTTCAGGATAGGAGTCAAATCGTATATATCTTTTATAGCACTGGTGTCAATATTATATTTGTCGGTAAGGTCCTTGCGCATGTTAACCGAATAGAATTTTGCGAGGTCGCGTATAGTAGGAACAATATACAGTTTTCCGTCTATAGCGGTAGCATCAAGATAGTCTCCAAGTGCCTCGCGGATGCCTGCTCCGTGCTTATCTATCAGATCGTCCAGTTGGAGCAGTTGGTTTCTGCTTACATAAGAAGAATAATTGGCATTCGTTACGAAAATCAAATCCAGCGGCTCATTTCCCGACTGCATCAATGTAATCTGCTGATCATAGCTTGAATATGGATAAAGCTGCAGTGACACTTTTGTATTGATCTTATCAAGAGTAATTTCGTTAATCGCATCTTCAATCAGCGGAGCGTCGGCCGTACGCGGAGAATTGTCAGCGAGCAGAGCGAAAACTATCTCGGCCGGTTTTTCCTGCGCGGCAGGCTTATCTGCCGGACTATCAGTACCTGTCTGAGGCGCATTGGCGCCCGGTGTTGTGCTGTTGCCGCATCCTGCAACGAGGACCATCAGCATTAACACTGTCAAAACACATGTAAATACACGTTTAAAACCTGTTTTTGTTATCATATTTTTCTCCCCCTTCATTGTCTTCTTACCTTTTATGATCTTTTCTCCTTTTTGAGTTTGCAAAGAACTGCAAACCCTGAGAATAGTCTTGAAAAATTCGTCTTTTTTTAATTACACCTCCCCCCACTGTTTATTATGTTTACTTCAAAAACCTAATGTCCTCAAAAGATTGCCCCCCATGATTTTTTCCTGATCATCAAGTGGCAAATCTTCAATGAGCGCTTTATATTTTCCGACGCATGCATGCATGATGTCAAAAGGAGTATCGCTTCCATAACAAACCCTGTCCGTACCCAATTGCTCGATTGCTTTCCATATGGCCTTTGTCCTGACCATGCTGCCAATAAGCATAATATTAGGGCATTCCTGCGCGACTTCGATCATCGCGTCCGTTAAGTCGGCATGGCCGACGCCGCCCATGTGAGCTACCAATATTTTCATTTCAGGATACGCCTTCGCGATTTTTCTTACGCGAAAAGGATGCGTGAATTCAAATGCATCTGCTCCTACATGAAAGGCTAAAGCCTTTTTGGTTTTTGCAATCTCTTCGACTACCGGAGCATATTCAGGATTATCAATATAGTAGCTGTTTTGAGCCCCGTTCAGTTTTACGCCGTAAAAACCGTATTCGTATATGCACTTTCTCACCGAGTCAATTGCTTTATCAACTCCAAGATTCGGATCAGCCCAGCCGAATCCCAGGAAACGATCGGGATATTTCTGTGTCGCTTTATATATATAAGCATTCGAGTCGTCAATGTACCTCAGGTAGGGCGGGATCAACCATACCAATGCCTGATCCACCTTTGCGCGATCCATTTTCATAATGGTGGTTTCGATACTTGCGTCGATTCCCTGCTCTCTGATAGGTGCAAGATGTACATCCGCATCTATAATTCTCATTTACACCAGTCCTTTCCCGTTAAAATTTGAAATCATATGTCTTTCCGGCTTCCGTATTAAAAACAATCATATTGTCCTTAATTTCGAACGGAACAACGGCACCGTTTTCGGTAATAACCGGCTCCTTCTTATCAGTCCAATTTATACGGCATTTTCCTCCTGCCGTACTTTCTATTTTTAATGCTATAAGGCCGTCTTTATCTTTCCCGGCTGATACAAAGAAGCCGCCGCGGGCTCTCAGCCGCTCAAATCTCGCCGCATTATTCTCAGGCCAATAAGGGAACAGCCTTATTATATTGCCCTGCGACTGCAGCAGCATTTCAGTTATGCACATAATACCCTGGAACTGGTTTTCAACCATCCTCCAGTTATTGCTTACCCAGAGTAACAACTGCCCTTCCGCATAAGAAACCGAACAGTATAAACCATTGTCAAAGCGATGGTTCAGCAAAGCGGTACGAATTTCATCGAATTTCTCTTTTAATCCGAGACGAACGAACGGCATCATCGCGGAAATCGCATGCAGCGGCGCCGGAGTAGCCGTACCTTTTGGACGCAGGATATTTGTTCTTCTCAGCATGTCACGAACTACTTCAGCAAGCCCCCCGTCTTCATCGCCGTCCAGGTACTCACCGGGATACACGAGCCATCCGCCGCATCCCCAGCGATTAGTACGGGCATACTCCAGCCGCCACTCCATATCCGCAAATTCAGAGAGTCGTTTTCCGCGGATAACGGAATCGAATTTATCCCAATCCTTACAAAATGCATACCAGCCTTGGTTATCTTCTGTCCATCCATACTCGATTTCCGGTACTTTTTTAAGAGCCTGTGCCCAGTC
>LFRM01286578.1_pt1 | contig 47983 bp, 69 predicted proteins | sample 618341 | NCBI WGS metagenome assembly LFRM01 (sample SAMN03654438, study PRJNA283298) | anaerobic digester metagenome | isolation source: pool of bioreactors CSTR01a, CSTR02a, and CSTR03a thermophilic anaerobic... | place: Denmark: Kgs. Lyngby | collected 2014-05-21 | reverse complement strand
TGATTGGGATGAGCAATGGCAAAATTTCTTGGGGGGCAACTTAGGCAATCAAAGCACTAATGAAGTAACGCTTCCAATGCCTAAAGTGAAAATTGACGGAGATTTCTCTGCCGTTGGCGCTGAACAAGGCGCAGAATTTGCCAAGGGAATTGAAACAGGCATTGCAACAGCACTAACCAATATCGAAATGAAATTGCCAGAAATAGACATGACTAATCTCGAAGAGGCGGAAACTTCAGCGCAAACAGCTGCAAAAAAGGTGATGGCTTCCTTGAGCGAAGAATTCAAAACCGGAATGTCTACTGTCAATACGACATTCGCTACTGACATTGCTAAAGTTCCCGCCGAAGCAGGGAGCCAAGCAGGCGCAATGAACACAAGTGGCGCCAGCATGATAACAAATCTTAAAACTGGCATGAAAGGTCCAATGAAAACTTTGTTGGGCTGGTTCCAGGCACAGATGGACGCACTTATCGCAATGATTCCATCTATCACAATTAAGATTAAAGCGAAGTGGGATAAAAACAACCCGTTCGGATTGGGCGGCGGGTCTGACGATGACGACAGTGGCGATGGCGATAACGGTGGCGATGGCGATAACGGTGGCGATGGCGATAACGGTGGCGATAATGAGAACCATATTACTGGCGCAGCTCCTTCTGAACCAGGAATTATGATGTCTGCTATGGAAAACGCAATCAACGGCATTAGCGAAATAGCAAATGGCATTATGGCTGCTGCAGCTCCACCAGCCGTAGACGCGCCTAACACGAACTTCGATACGAGCACCTTTACAAATACTATGGGTAAAGGAATGAACGATATACTTATGGCAAACAAGAACAAAGAAGGTGGAAGCGTAACAATCAACAACATAACCACTTCAAGTACAAACAACTGGGACGTAAAGATGAGCGCGCCCGTTGAGGCTTCAACTACACTTCAGGCATATGAGGTACTTAGAATGAGAGCGAGAGCTTAATGAAAACAGAACTTTCAAAAATCGAAACTGGGTTGGAGCTTGGCGCAGACCGTTATGGGCTTTTTAGCATTGTCGTCCCAGAAAGTGACACCATAAATTATGTTACCAATCCTGTGTTCTTCGCAGACGACCCAAACTTTGCTTATAAAGCGGGGGTTGACTCAAGAGACCCAGCTCACGGTTACGACTTCACTAATTGTACAGGCATTCCGAAAGACCGCCCAATATCTATGTATATAGGCGGCATTAAGGTTGTTCCTACAAACAAGAACGCAGAGACAAGCGCCATCTCGTATGTTATTCCTGCTCTAAAAACAGGCGCCTTTACCTTTAGCGTTTATTACAGCGCTAATACTCATAACCGATATTCTCTTGCTGTGTATAAAAACGGTACTTCTATAAAGCTTGCTGAATCACAGAAACTTTATGGCGGCGGAATAAACAATTTCCAAAGACAATATATTTCTTTTGAAAACGATGCTCTGCAAGCTATTGAAGTTAGATTGACGCAGCACAAAGGTGAAGCAAACAAATTGTCAGATTTTTATACCGACGCTTGGCAGGTAGAAGACAAACCTTATCTAACAATGCACTTCACTGGCTCTCCAATGATTCCAACAAACGAGGAACGCACAGGCGGCTATGAATGGTCAGGAGTTCCGCACTTTTCTGAGTCAAAAAGAACGGACCAAGCCTATTCAAGTGGGCGCGAAGTTGACTTAAGCTCAATAGGCTTTCGACTTACGGGTGTCGCTGGGCTTGGCGTTATGCCTTTGAATACAGTCATAAACAGCGTCGCCTCTGGTGGTGGCGAGTATGACGGAACGACTCCCGCAGAAAGAACCTTTACTCTTGTTGGTAATATTTACGGGCGAGACCTGCAAGAACTTCTTACTAAACGCAAAAACATCTATGATTTAATAAGACCAAACGGGAGAAACGTAAAAGACCAGCCGCTAACCTTGCTGTTTAGAGTTTGGGATTGCAAAAAAGAACGAATGATTGGGCAGCCTTTGTACATTTATTGCAGATATGTTAGCGGACTTGAAGGCGCCTTGGAGTCAGAGTACGGTGAAAGTATTTCAATAACTTTCAAAAGCGAAGACCCTTACATTTACTCCGCTTATACAAAGTCTTATGACATCTCTAACCCTGGCACTTACCAGCAATTAGCCACAGACACTTCTCATATTTCGCCAATCTTTATGTGGCGAGACGAGGACGGGGTCTGGGAACAGCTGCCAATAAGATTAGCTGACCCTCACGCTTCTCCGTATGCAGACCTTTGCGTTGTGAAGAATATTTTGCCAGATGGCACTGGCGGATATTTTGTTTATGGGAATTTTAGCAGAGTTATTTACAATGGAGTCAACGCTGTTTGTAACGGAGTTTTTAGATACAACCACAAGCTGAAGGCAATTTCACTTTGCGGAACAGGAGCTGGGACAAGTGGCAAAGGGGTTCTCGGCGGTATAATCAAAAGAGTAATTGTTATTCCTTCAGGAGACGCATATTTTGTGGGCGACTTCGCTTCTGCGGGCGACGTTGCAAACACAAAATGTATTGCAAAATACAGCCCCAGCAAAAACACTTGGGAGTCGGTCTCAAGTGGTATTGGCAAGCTCGGAAATGTAAACCCTTTTATAAATGATATCGAATATGGCGACGACCAACAAGTTTATGTTTCTGGAAGTTTCGCAAGTATAGACGGGTTAGAACTTGACCACCCAATCGCAAGAATGGACGTTATCACAAAAGAGTGGACTGGCATTCCAATATACAGAACTATGTATTATAACGCTACTCAAGGCGTTGAATTTGTTCGCCTGTTCAGACAGCGTATAATGCCTGGCTACTACTGCAAACCCACGTCAGGATTTATCGCTGGGGGACTGCAAACATTTGCTCAACCAAACACGCGGGGCGTTGTTTACTGGGACGGAAACGAAACTTTTCACACCTTTTGGAAACATAATGGCAACGACCACCCCCAGAACCCTTTGATTGGGGCGAACAAAGGCGTTATTAATCAAAGAACAAATTCTCTTTATTGCGCAACTGGTAACAACACATTGCACAAATTGGATTATGTGCAGCCAGAATATGAATTTTCTGGCAACGGCACTGTTTATAAATACCCTGACAGACCAAGCCCAAGTGTTTGGAAAAGATTGAATCCGCCATTTCAGGAAGCCGTTCAGTTTGAATGGGACGAAACAGTAAACTTGACAAGCCTAAGCAAAACAGAACTGAAGCTCAGCCAATCTTATCTTATGCTTTCGCCTGGTTTTAATTATGGGCTTTCCCCAATAAGGTCCACTATTATTCCAGAATCTAAAATTGTTCCTTTGATTTGGAGCTGCAACACTTCGCGAGGAAACGAAAGCGAAAACTCTTTTGTCCCTTGGCATATTTCTGCAAAGGACTACGCTTACACAGCGGCTTTTGATATTGACCTTTTTACTGGTCGCGGCTTTGTCGCGGTAAATCCTGGGCACGTTTTTCCACAAAAAGTAGACGACAATATCATCAACTGTATCACAGGTTCAGACATAAGAATAGACAACAACGGCGAAAGAACTCCGATGTATTTCTTTGTGAACGGTCCTGTGTCATTGAAAGAAGTCGGCAACAAGACAAGTGAGCAAAGCATAAGAATTGATGGTTACAGAATAGCAGAAAAAGACGCGCAAGCGTTCAACACTCTTTCAGGCTTCGAGGCGCAAGACACACACCTTATTGACAGGCACATTCTCGGCAACTCTGATGTTAATATGCAATTATTACACGGGAAGAACATTGTGTATACAAAGATAGAAGATGTGAAGACGGGCGAAACAAGATTGCAGCTGCGATTTAGAGAAAGATATGCAGACATTTCTAAAGCTATGGAATATGTAGGTGGATAATGTCGGATTATTTCGTTAAAATAAAAGACCAATACAACAACACGGTTTTGTTTATAAACGATTTTTATAAACTTGAGTTATTTAGAAACCAACATGGAGTTGGCTCACTGTACATAGATATCCCCTTGAAAAAATACTTTGATACAGACTTCCGAGTCGATTGGCGCATTGAAGTTTACAGAAAGACAGGGCAGACAGACAGACATCTGGTTGGGGAAACACAATATCTTATCAAAAACATTAGATACAAAGTAGACGAGCAGAATGAAACCTTGTTACACATTCTTGCGTATGACCCTATTCATTTATTGACTAAAAGAATTATCGCTTATCCTGCAGGAACTCCTTATGCTTTGAAAGAAGATATGCCCGCGGACGATATGATAAAAGCTATCGTGAGGGAAAATATGGGAACGGAAGCGGAAGATTGGCGCAGAGACTTAAGTGAGTGGCTGGAAATAGAAGCTGATAAATCACTTGCGCCGAATGTAACTATGGACGATATGAGCTTTGTCCAAGTGCTCCCGCAACTCGTAAATATTTGCGACAAGTCCAAGGCGCAAGGAACGTATTTAACGTTTGATATTATTTACGATGACATCAAGGGGAAGCTTGTGTTCAAAACCTATACACATCAACGAGGGATTGATATGGGGGAACGCTCGCAACAACCTCTGTATTTTTCACATCATACAGACTTTGTAAATGTTAGAGGCAATGGTCTCAATTATACTACTGTGGAACTTGACGCAACCGATGAAGTCAACTATGTTTATTCTGGCAGAACTTCCCAAGATGTGAATGGTTTGTTTGGAGAGTTTGCTAATGAAGAAACAATAAAGGCTTCCCCCTTCGGCAGAAGCGAAGACTTTATTTCAACAGGAGAGTCGTTGTTGCCAAACGATGTTTCTGCAGAAGGTGTTGATTGGCTACAACACAAACATAGAAATATGTTGTTCAATGCGCACCTTCAAGAGCAAGCTGGCAGACGCTTCGGCGTAGACTATAACTTCGGAGACATTGTTGCTGTTCGTTATCTTGGACAAACACTTGACATACATCTTGATGGCTTTACAATTATCGTTGAATCAGATGGCAAAAGCGAAATATCAGTTATCTCTTCTGATATGACAAAAGAATTACAGATTGCTACTGTAGCCGACAAAGACCCAGAGCCTGTTATCCAAAACATACGGGCAGAAGATGAGGACAACTATGGCGTTCCTTTATTCTATAAACACCACAGCGTAGCGCAAAGCTTCAAACATTCTTCCGATTTCAATATTCAATATATTGATATTATGATGCGCCGTTTGCGACTTCCCCAAAAAGATGTGACATTATCTATACAAACAGACAACGCTGATAAACCGTCAGGAACTGAATTGACTTCAGTCGTTAAGCCGTTCGTTTATTTTCCAGATGGACTATACACTTGGATTAGATTCAAGTTTGACGCACCTATCTCTGTAACGGCTGACAGTACATATTGGATTGTTCTTACTTGCGGAACTCCTAAAACAGAGTATGACAATTATTACAGAGTCGGTATTGAAACAGAACAAAGATACGCTGGCGGAAAATTCAAAGTCAGCAAAGACGGGGTAGCGTGGAGCGAGGCTTTCACGGGCGCTGCCGAAGATGATGACGAACACAGAGAAGAAGTTAGTGGTAAAGGCGATATGATTTTCGGAATAGGCGGCATATGAGCAACACACATCTCGAACGTACTCTAACTGAAATACTTAAAAAGCTGGAAAAGGCTGAACGAGACATTGCATCTCTCAAAAAAAACAAGTTAACTGTTATCGACAGTCACGGGAAACGGGCGAGCTCTGTAGCAAGCAACGACCACAGGTTCTTGGAAAATCTTAACAGCGAAAGCTACACGCATTTAACCCGTGAAGAATATTCACGCCTAAAGAACGTAACCGGAAGGCATGGGAGTTTAACCGAGCTGGACAGAGATGACCACAAGCAATATATTCTGCACAAACTGTCTACAAGTAGCTGGGACATCTTAGCGGGGACAGGCGACAGCAAGTTCGAGAAGAAAAGCTATACGCAGTTAATAAACAAGATAGCTGAGAATATTTATCCAGCAAAAGACAAAGCGGACGCTGTTCGCATATCGAAAGCAGACTCGACAAGCCCTGTTGTCATCATTGATACAGCCAGCGGAAGAGTAGGCATAAACACTGTGCCAGAAAGCGCCTTCCACGCAAAAGGAAATATAACCTTTTCTGATGGCGACATAAGAATTAGCGGCAGCTCGTTGCAGACTCCGCAAGAAACAAAACCTGTAAAAATTATATCTGATGTTGACTTGGACGTTTCGGTGAACAAAGACATCAAAATAAATGCAGCTAATATCACAACTAATGCACACCTTAAATCAGGAAAGATTTTAGACAGCGAGAGAGACGACCCCAATGATACGGGCTGGGAAATATTACCGAGCGGAGACGCAAGCTTCAGAAGCGTAGAGGCGACAGAAATTCGCGCAAAAATTGTAGCTACTTCTTCTGAGACTTCAATCGGCAGTAGGCAAACTCTATGTAAAAGTTCTTCTACTCTTACCAGAGCTTTCGCAGTTCCAGAGCCAAGCGGTATGGGCGAAGTCGTCTATATTTATGTTCATTCTTTTTCTGACACTCCAGAAACTCCCGTTTTTAATAGCGGTGACATTATAAAGTTGACCGAAGTCAATTTGTTCAATAGCGAATACAACACCAATACCTGCTGGCTAACAGTTAGCGGCAACATGGCAGCTGTGGGGCAGCGCGAACAACGGTATGCTGTAACAAGGGCAAAGGACAATGACGATAGGATTGCCGGAGATTGCAAGTCGGGCGTTGTCATTCCTTTCGGGGCTCTTGTTTTGAATTACGGGGCGCCCAATACAGGAGCAGGACTAATCTTCTCAACTGTAGTATGATATAATTAATAAAGAGGTAAAAATGACAATGAAATTTTCAACATCTGTAAGAAACGCAAGGCTAAACGCTATTCAAACTGTTGCTGGCGTAAGCCCTATTCTTTTAATTTACAATGGGGTTTTGCCTGGCAGCTGTTCCGAACCAGCAACTGGCAACGCGCTTGTGGCAATCAACCTTCCCGCGACTTGGATGCAAGACGCCAGCAATGGAAGCAAAGAGAAAAATGGTGTCTGGGAAACACTTAGCGCAACAACTTCTGGCACAGCAAGTTATTTTAGGATTTATGACAACCAAGAAATTGCCTGTCATTTACAAGGAACAGTAACAGGGACTGGCGGCAACGGTGATTTAATTCTTGATAACACAGAAATAGTACAAGGACAAAGTGTATCAATAAATTCATTTGTTTTGTCAGACGGCAACGCTTGATTCTACACGTTAGGTAACTTATGGCTAACGGCAACTTAAACATAATTCTTGACGCAGCGCTTGGAAGTTCAGAAGGCTTTTCTTTTGGGAGTTATCTACACGCAACGCTTGAAAATCTAATTTGCCACTCAAACGGGGACGTTATAATTAGCGGCGAAGCTGCCAGCATTCTTGAAGACGCAGCTATAAGCTACTCAAAGACGCGGTTGCTTGTGCTCGGGAGCTTAAACGAAAGCTTAGAACCTGCCACAAGCAAGACTTATGGAGAAGTGTTTACAGGAGCGGACGCTCCTTATCAAGATGTCAGCTCTTGGAATGTCCACCCAGCAATTGACTTAACAACCAAAGTTAGACTCGGAAACTTGCGCGGCATATTCAAAACCAGCAATGAATTTGGACTGTATGCGGGAGACGGCGTAGCAAATGGAGAAACGCCTTCTTCAAGTTCAAAGTATATTAGGCTTGGAAATCACACAAATGAATTTCACAATGTGCCATTTCGTATGTATTCTGATGGACAACTTGCTATTGAGATAGAGCCCGACACCCCGAAACTTTCAATGGGACTTCCTGCTCCTTCAGGTTATAATTCTGGAACGGGTATTTGGCAAGGGAAAGACACAGACGGACAGTTCAAATGGAGAGTAGGCGGGGCGCCAGGAAGCTCGCTGCCAAGTATTCGCTGGGAAAACAACGAACTTATCCTTGACAAAGCTTCGTTGTCTTTGTCAGGAGAAAACACAAGAATCGCGCTGGGCAATCCGCCCCCAACTGCAAGCAATAAAGGAACTGGCATATGGATTGACTCAACAGGCTTGTACGGCTTGTTCAATGACAACCGTCAGGTGTTTATTGATACCGTCAACGGAGCTTTTTACGCTGGCGATGTAAAGCTTGATGGACAAGGGATTGGACTCGGAAGTCAGCTCGTTATCAATAGCCGAGAAAGATTAGATGTAGATGTAGAACTTGCCTTCTGGCGAACGACAGGCGGAAACGCCAGTATTTTCTGGAATGGCGATACGATGTGGACAACAAAGCAATTCAGACCTTCGGATATTCTGATTGCTCGAATTTCGGCTGCAGAGCCTACTGCTCCAGCCGCAGGAATGATATGGGTACAACCTTAAAATGACTATTAGTATTATTACACCACTACACGAAGCTGGGAACAGCTATATTAACAAAGCTTGGAAGTCTTTGCAAAAACAATCTTACCAAGATTTTGAATGGATTATCTTACAGAACAATGGCGGCGATGCGAGTTGCCTTCCAGATGACAAAAGAATTATCAAGTTACAACAAGCTATTCAAACAGATAGTATTGGTTTGCTAAAAAGTAACTGCTGCAACGCCGCAACAGGCGAATACATTTTAGAGCTTGACGCTGACGACACCTTGAGCGCAACAGCTTTAGGTGCTGTCGTAGAAGCTTTCTCAAAAAACCCAGATGTAAACTTTGTTTATTCTGACTGTTTTGAAATAAACAGCGCGGGGAATACAGAAGTGTTCTCCCCGTATTGGGGCTGGAAACACAACGAAGCTATCGTCAATGGAAAAAAACAGAAGTACAACAGAAGCTTCCCAGCAATTCCACAAGCGCTAAGACAAATTTACTGGTCCCCTAATCACTTGAGAGCTTGGAGAACTTCTGCTTATCGAGAAATTGGTGGGCATAACACGGATTTAGCTGTTGGAGACGACCACGAATTGATGTTGCGTTTTTTTGTAGAATATGGAGAGAAAGGCTTTTACCATATTGAAGAACCTTTGTACAACTATTTTTTGCACAATGGTAACACGTTCAAGGCTAAAGCTGAAACAATTGCTAATCAATCGTGGTTTAATTACTATAAATATAAAGAGCCTATGGTTTTGAAATGGGCGAAGGACAATAACTTACTTGCCGTTGATTTATGCGGCGGCATTAATCCATATAGCAACGAATATAAAACAGCTGATAAACGAGAAACAGCAGATTACAATTTAGATTTAGATGGCGATTGGGCGTGGGAAGAAAATAGCGTTGGAGTATTTAGAGCTTCAGACGCATTAGAGCATCTTAAAAATCCAATTGACGTGATGAACAAAGCTTACAAGGCACTCGCTCCAGGTGGGTGGTTGTTTATTGCCGTTCCTTCCACAGATGGCAGAGGGGCTTTTCAAGACCCAACGCACATTTCTTTTTGGAACGAAAACTCTTTTTGGTATTATACCAACGAAAGATACGCAAAATTTATTCCAGAATTCGAGGGCAAGTTTCAAGTTGCAAGTTTACAAACTTTGTTCCCTACTGAATGGCACAAGCGGCACAACATTCCGTATGTGTATGCTGATTTGATTGCTATCAAAGATGGATACAAGCCTGTCGGCGAAAGCCTGTGGAATAAATAATTTTGCCAATTGGAGAACGCCTATGGCTACATTTAGAATAAGAAATGAAGATAACACAGACTGGTATGTTTTTAACGAACAAGGTCCACAAGGTTTCCAAGGGAGCCAAGGCAACCAAGGTCCACAAGGCTTTCAAGGACCAACAGGAGCTACCGGAGCGCAAGGCTCTGTTGGCGTAACTGGCGCTGACGGTATACAAGGTCCCCGTGGTGCTGACGGAATACAAGGTCCCGTAGGAGCTAAAGGGGACCAAGGAGAGCGCGGTCCACAAGGTTATCAAGGCGTAACGGGGGCGACTGGGAGCGCTGGTGCTGATGGTGCTGACGGAGCTGACGGAGCGAAGGGAGACCAAGGCGCAAGGGGCTACCAAGGAGACAGAGGTTATCAAGGCTACCAAGGAACGCAAGGTTATCAAGGCTACCAAGGTCATCAGGGGACAGCTGGCGGCAAAGGCGACAAGGGTGACACAGGGGCGCAGGGAGACCAAGGATACACAGGCGCACAAGGAGCAAAAGGCAACACAGGAAACACAGGACCACAGGGGAACCAAGGCGTTGCCGGTGCGCAAGGAGCAAAAGGAGACACTGGGAGCCAAGGACCACAAGGGAATGTAGGCTTGCAAGGACCGCAGGGAAACGTAGGCGCACAAGGCGACCAAGGAATTACTGGCGCACAAGGAGCGGAAGGAAACGAAGGACCGATTGGCTTACAAGGACCGCAAGGACAAGTTGGCTTAACAGGACCGCAAGGAGTTGCGGGGGCGCAAGGTTCAGAAGGAAACGCCGGTCCAAAAGGAGACACAGGAAGCACAGGTGCAGTTGGTCCACAAGGGAGCACGGGCGCAACTGGACCACAAGGAGCTATCGGTGCAACAGGAGCGCAAGGAACTGCCGGAGCAAAAGGGGCGCAAGGGGCTGCTGGCGCACAAGGCTCTCAGGGCTCTACTGGCGCGACTGGAAGTACCGGCTTGACAGGACCGCAAGGTTCAACAGGAGCACAAGGAAATACTGGCGCAACTGGACCACAAGGAAACCAAGGGAAAGACGGAGTTCGTGGTTATCAAGGCTATCAAGGCGTTCAAGGCTATCAAGGCTCACAGGGGGCGGTAGGGTCTGAGGGTCTTTATTGGCAAGGCGAATGGGTCAGCGGCGCAAGCTATTCGCCAAGCGATGCCGTATTTTACTCAAGCAGTTCTTATGTCTGTATGTTAGCACACGTTGCAAGCGCGGCTAATTCGCCAAACAAACTCGCTCCATATTGGGCTTTACTTTCTCAGCAGGGGGCACAAGGTTCGCAAGGAAACCAAGGGGCTTCTGGTCCACAGGGTCTTCCAGGTCCGCAAGGAAATCAAGGAAAGGCGGGCGTACAAGGAGCGGTCGGCGCTCAAGGCTCTCAAGGAAATCAAGGAGCCATAGGAGCGCAAGGCGTAAAAGGAGCGCAAGGAGCAATAGGGGCGCAAGGCTCACAAGGTCTCACGGGAGAGCAGGGAGCTACTGGCGCACAGGGCGACATTGGAGCAACAGGCTCTCCAGGAGCACAAGGAGCAACAGGTGCTCAGGGCGCAACGGGCGCTGCTGGAAATCAAGGTCCGCGCGGCTACCAGGGCTTCACGGGTCCACAAGGCAACCAAGGTGTTGTCGGCGATAAAGGAGCTACAGGTTCGCAAGGCGACCAAGGAGAACGCGGAGCCCAAGGTTTGTCGGGTCCGCAAGGAAACCAAGGGAACGTTGGCGCTCAAGGAAGCACTGGTGCCCAAGGAGCAACCGGAGCGACCGGAACCGTTGGCGCCCAAGGAGCAACCGGAGCCCAAGGAGCAACTGGCGCAACCGGAGCGACTGGTGCCCAAGGAGCGACTGGTGCCCAAGGAGCGACTGGTGCTCAAGGAGACAAAGGAGACAAAGGAAACAAAGGCGACACCGGAGACAAAGGAGACAAAGGAGATAAAGGTAACAAAGGCGACACTGGCGACACCGGCGATAAAGGAGACGTTGGTCCTCAAGGCGACAAAGGAGACCAAGGCGACAAAGGAGACCAAGGAGAGACTGGTCAGCAAGGACCAATAGGACTTCGAGGTGAACAAGGACCAATCGGACCTCAAGGTTCGCAAGGTCCTAAGGGAGCGACTGGACCGGAAGGAGCGCAAGGAGCAACAGGTCAACAAGGACCAACTGGACCAGAAGGCTTGCAAGGTCCTATGGGAGCAACAGGAGCGACCGGTCTAACAGGACCGCAGGGCGCAACGGGCTTGCAAGGTAACGCAGGTCCACAAGGCGTGGCAGGTCCGCAGGGCTACCAAGGCGAAGATGGTCCACAGGGTCATCAAGGCGCACAAGGTTTACTCGGGAGCGTTCTCGCTCACGCAGTCCATATTGAAACAGGCGGGTACTTCAAAATTGGAACGGGCAATAAGAATGTAGACTTAACTGGTATACAGATTGACAGTGAAGAAATTGTTGGGCAAACTTCTGGGACCACGCAAATTTTCATTGGAACAGATGGAAAACTATACGCAGGCGCTGGGAACGTTTCTCTTGATGTTAAGGGAATAAAAGTTAGCAGCGGTGGAGCAACCGCATTTCTTGCTGGAAACCTAAACGGAGAATACAATGTTACTACAGACACATACGGATTTGCTGCGGGCAGCTACGCTTCTAATCAATACATAACATACTTGAACGACCTGCTAAAAGTCACAGGCGTCATTGATGCAACAGGCGGCTCGCTAAGTCAACTTGAAGTTACTGGTTCTTTGAACATCAGTAATGACGGGAGCGTCCGAATTGGCAGTCTGTCTAACGACAACATTCTACTGACAAACGATAAAATCATTGGTAATTTTGGCACAGGAAACACAACCCGATTTATCCTTGGCAATCTCAATGGCTATTATGGTGAGAGCACAAACAACTGGGGCTTAGGCGTTGGAGCTTCTGATGGAATTGGACAGTATATTAAATATGCTAACAACGTTTTAACAATTCAAGGAAACATTAGAGGGAGAAACGACACAATCCGTTTTGGAGATATGGGCATTGTGTCAAGATTTGAGGAAGGGCAAAACACAAATCTTGTTTTGCAAGGGAGCCTCTTAAGTGGAAGCGCAGGCAATGAGGTAGGCGGCGGGCTTGAATTTATCACAGCTAAAAGCAGCAGCAACTTCACTTCAACTGTATCAAGCGACAGCTCGCTCTTAACGTCAAATGCCGCGTTAGTTCTTACTTCAAGGTCTACAATAACCGCAAAAACTATTATTTCTGCTATCAAAAATGAGTCAGGGCTCAGCGCCCCAGGAGCAGAAAATGCTAAGATTGAACTTGAGTCAACAAACTCCGGCTCAACTATCACGGCAAGCGGCAATAACATTGTACTTGACGCAAGCAGTGTCAACATAAAAGGCGGAGAAGTTTCTTACGCCCCAGTCCCTGGCGGTATTCCACAAGCAAATGCGCTGGGGAAGATTGACCCTTCTTGGATTGGAACGGCAGAAGACGAACCAATTCTTGACGAGAAATATACTCTCCCAGCCAATGTCTTGTTTTTATTCCCTGCAGGCATGACCAATCCCTCTGGCACAAGCGCTCCTGCTCTTACGGGCTACTTCACAATGGGCGCTGCTACAACAAACTTAAGCAGCGTGCTTGGAAGTGCCTCGCATACTCACACTAATCCCGCTATTCAGAACAATGCTGGGCACAATAATCACGAAGCCGCTATATCAAATAACAGCCATGCTTATGGCAATAACGCTGCCTATCAAGCAGGGGTGTCTTGGGTGGTTGGCTCTCACGAGCATACTGGCGCTTCCTTCTCAAATCAACAATTGTCGGGCATTCATAATCACGGCGGTGGAACAACTGCTACGCTTTCGTACAGTAATATTCCTTTATCAAGAACAGGTCTCAAATGGCTTAAGGTTGGCGGTACTGCGATACAAAGTGCGCCACTATACACAATTGTTATGGACGTTGGCGGAATGGACTTAGGTCCTGACTGGAAAAAATGCGATGGGCAGAATGGCACGCCCGACCTAAGAGGTTATTTTATCTACCCTACTACTGTAAGCGGTTACGGGACACAAGGAAGTAATGACCCTCACACACACACGACAACCAGCTCAATCCCTTCTGGCGGTGGACACACACACAAGATAGATGTAAGGTCTAACACGGCAGACGTCAACAATCAAGTTGCCGCAGGAAACCCTATCGCTTCTGGCAGTCACTATCATGTCAAGAATGGAGTTGAGTCAGTTAGCGCTGGCGCTCACACACACACAATCGGCGTCAGCGGTCCAGCGCAAAGCATACCCCCTTATTTCGTTGTTCAGTTTTTGCAAAGAGTTAGCACCTCTAATGAAAGAGGTTTCCCAGCAGGCGTTGTTTTCGGCTTAGACTCTGCTACAAACCCAACAGGATACACAACTTACACGGATGCCATCGGCTATATTCCAAGAGGGGCGACAGGCAATCAGCAACTTGGCTCAAGAAGTAACGCTTATGCGTCGCATAGCCACACAGTTGGCGCAATGTCATTATCAGGCGAACACAGCCACGGCTTATCGGGCAATATAGTTTACGATGATGCTGGCGCTTCACGTCCAGCCGCAACAAACAAAACAGACGCAACTTATATAGGGGTGCATAACCACACCTTTAGATTCTCTCTTGGCGCGGCGGGGGCACACACACACACTTTCGCGAACACAGAAACAAACACAGTAACTGCTCTGCCTCAGCACAAGAACGTGAGATTTATTATTAAAGGGTCGGGCACAATTGTCCCGCCCGAAGACCTCAGCAAAGGCAGGTATATGCCACTAAACATCCCGACTAAAGTGCGCGATGGTGAGGCGGTGAACATCGGCAATTACACGGTCAACGTCAACACTTACGGCGTGCCCAAAAGCGCAAGCGGGGTTGTGCTACGAGTGGCCGCAAGATGGTCCAGTAGCGCACCAGCAAATAATTTAGTGGTTAGATCTACTTTCGATAACGATGCAATTATGGCTGTCAGAGGGAATACGAACTTAATGCAGGACGGAAACGGCATCGTCCCGATAAACAACGGTAGCTTTGCCTATTCTGTTGCCGGAGCAAATGCGGCAGAAGTGTTTATGCATATTACTGGTTATTTTACTTAATAGATGGTATAATAAATAAAAAAGAAAAAGGGATTATCTAAAATGAAAGAACAGAAAAAAGAAGTAAAACTCGACAAAGGGTTTGAACGTGTGTTGATTTATTATATTAATGCAAAGAAACAAGCAGAAGAAGAATATGCAAAACTTACAGAAGCAGAGCAGGATATTTTAAGAACTGTTATTACCACAAGCAACTTAGGCGAGGGCAATTACAGCTTTGAACAAAAAGAAGATGGGCTGTATTTAGTCTGCGAACCTACTATGTCGCAGGAGCAAGTCCCGACTGATGAGCAGGAAGATGGGCAGAAACAGCAGCCTGCTGAATAACCTCACTGTCATAGCTTAATAGCTTTCCATCATAACAGCACACGCCATCAATAATAAGAATTTGGTTGATGGCGTGTGTCTTTTTCTCATCGTGTACAATTTCTGTGATGCCATTCTGCCATTGAACGTCTCTGTTAGAACCAGGGACTACGCCATCTATTCTACAAAGACAGCCGCTGCAAGCTGCTGTTACAACGAACTTGCCGGAAGCTGTTTCTATATTTCTTGATGCTCTTTCGAGCGTATGCTTATGCCCAAAGATTACATTCAAACTGCGTTGTTCTGCGACAGCCGCTGCGGTCATTCCCGCCTTAGCTCTTGCAACAGAACCGTGTTCTATAATAGTATCATCGCAAACTTTATATCTGCCGTCTGGATATTCCTTGATGTATTCTATGCCATTTTTTGATAGCCCCAACAGGGTGTCTACGCTGACCAATGGCATAGCGTCCTTCACCGAAGCTAACGGCTGAAATGCCACTAAACGTTTTGACACGAGAATGTCTAATCGTGCTTCGTGGTTGCCATTCATTACTACAATTTTTGCGTCAGGACAGGCTAACATAAATTGACCAATCCACCAATCACATTCTAACAAAGCGTTCTGCGTTGTGAAATAAAAGCCTGGCTGAATTAAAAACTTGTCTGACCACTCAGACATATCCAAGAAGTCGCCGCCAAAGACAATAACATCTGGTTGCGAAGTTCGCGCCAACTCTAAGGAAACTGACAATGCTTTTCTGTCGTGAAAAGGAATAAGCTCTCCCGTTCTCAAGTCACGAGAGAAACCAAAATGAATATCAAATAAGCCAAGAGTCTTTTGAAGTTTCTTTTGAGGAAGTTGTTTGCTTGTTTTTACTGGGGTTACCACAAGTTCGATTGGACGAACTGGTCTTTGCTCTGGTTTGATTTCTTCAAACGCCGCTTTGATTAAGAATTTCTCTGTTTGGTCAGTTGCCGAGTCCCACTTTTCCGCTGTGAAACTTTTCACCTTCCAGCGCTCCGTATCAATGTCGAACGCTTTTATTAATTGCTCCAAGGTTCTAATTCGAGATGTGCTTTTAATTCTAAGCTCACCGTTAGCTTCGCTAACAACCGTACTTGCGCTATCGTCTACGTCTAAACCGTTCTTGACTTTGTAATTAAATATTCTTCCGTGTACAACCGCTCTTGATAACCCAAGTCTTTCCGCTAATTTATAATCGCTCAATCCAAGCTTTTGTTTAAGTTTATAAAGTTCTTCACCAGTATATTTTTTCAAAATGTTTTATTCCTTTGTCAAATAAATCTCATAAGGTCTTGCATCGCTTCTGGATAACTTATATTATGCGCTAATGCCCAAAGCCCGATAACGTTTACAGCTTTGTCATTTAACTGGCAGGCAGTCGAGAAACATTTTGCAATTCCAAGTCTTGTGTCAACCCAAAAACTGGGGTCGTGGTCATTATGTATAGGGCACTTACCTAAAAAATACCTTTCGTTCTTCTGATACAAAGGCGTTAAATGTAAAGCTACGCGCAGTATAGGAACTCTTTGCAACACGTAATCAAAGTCATCTACAAAACCAAACTGGTCTGGCTCAATATCAAAGACAGCCTTTCTGTCTATATCATATGGAGCAACAACCTCTTCTTCATCAGAAAGAAGAGCGAGTTCATATAACTGCTCTCGTGTTATCTCTTGAATATTTGCTATACTCGAACCTGGCATTGCTGTGTAATGTGTTCCACAAGAATGTAAAGAAGGAGCCGCTACTACATAGCCACCAGCTCCCTTCACATCAATCTTTTTCTCCACATTCTTTCTGCTTCTTGTTTGCACTTTGAAATATAAATGTACTCCACGTCCAGTTTTTACCTTGTATGTTTTATTTATTATACCACATAATTCTGGGCTAACCCTTAATAATGCCTCGTAATATCCTTGCTGTGTGTCAAAATCCACTACGGTTAAATTGTTCTTTCCACCGCAAACGACACCAATATTATAATTATATTTGAACCAGCGTAATAAGTCGGGAACTGCAGGGGGGACTTCAGAATAAAGAGACCACTTCAGCGCTGGTCTTTTTGAACTCTTCAAAAGAGGGAAAGGGGAATAACCATACTGTCGCCACTCTAAAGCCGTTATCGCTAATTGACTTATCACTTCGCTCTCCTTTTCTCTTCAAACTTCTTGTCATACTTTGCCAGCAAGTCTTTGACATCATCCGCCGTCCTACAGATATAACCCAGATTATTAGTCTGCTCTTGAAAACGCTTCTCTGCCGTTGTCAATCTGCCTGTTGCTGATTTTATTTCAATCAACACGCAAACTGGCAACCCTTTGAACGTTTTATATACTACACAATCAGGAAAGCCTTTACCATAATCGTGCACATCTATATATCCCCAGCCAGCTTCTACAACCGCCTGTTCTATATCGTTGGTATTTAAGTCCTTGCGCTTAGCATGAATTGATACTATGGTTGCCATGAAGCTCCCAGAGTAACTTCCTGCTTCACAGCCCCAACTATTGTTGACAACTCCACAGGCTCACCTCGCTCTTCCAGCGATGTATATATGTATGCATTCTTTTTTCAAAGACGTCAACATCTTACACAAATCATAACACGATAAATCTGTCTTGTCTTCTTCATAAGCTTTAATTTTCGTTTCTAATGCCCAGTTATAAACAAAGCGACAACACCCAAAGTGTTTTTCGATTAGCTCTCGCTGTTCTTTGTTGGGATAGATACGATATTTATAGGCTCTCATATTTTCTCTCTCATTATTAATTATTAGTATATCACAAAGTAAAACAAAACACAATAGTTTTACAACTGAACATTAAAACTGCTAAGAAAGAGCCGCTCTAATTCGCATATCTTTCGACATAGGCGGAGCGGCTTCGTATCTTTATTATACCACAGCATATCGAAAAGAATGAGCAATTTCTTACAAACTTACAAACTATAACGAAAATGACCCAGCCTGGTCCGCTGATTATTTTGCCCTCGTCAGGACAGTTGACTTCCAAATCTCGCGTGCTGGGTTCTGTTGTCTACAGTATACCACACTTTTTGATGTTTTGTGTTTTATTTTCTTCACCAAAAGGGTTAGTAAAACTACCCTTTGCACACTTTTACGTCCGTATTAATGCAGTTTTTTACACTTTTACAAACGAGAAAGTGTGTCATATAAAAAATATTCAAAAATCTTTATATGATATGTACCCGAAACTGGCTTTTCGTACCTATATCAAAAGCCCCTACAAAACGTAAGGGCTTGGCAATAGTTTCTGCCGATTGCCACGACTTGCCAGTCTTAAAACCTGACTCGCATAAATGGGTGTATGCCTTCTCCCTTAGTCGGCGTATTGTTCAAGCCCACCGAAAGGCATTTTATTATTTCATTAGCCTTAGACATACGACAAGTTCGCCGTGAGCTTTCGCATCGCCCATAACCTTTCCTTTACCATCATTCGTGCCATAAGGCGGGTCAGTTACAACTGCATCTATCGTTCCTTCAGCCAAAGTTTTAACAAACTCCATGCAGTCCATGTTATACAACGAAGCATCGCTCACTTAATTTCCGCCTTAATTCTTCTTGATAGTTCTTTCCATCGCTCTACTTCAAACTCCGAAGCTGAAGAAGCGAAGTCGTCCCCAGCCTTAAGAAGCTCCGCGACAGTTCGCTTCAGCTTGACAATCTTCTTTCCTTGCTCCTTGCTCTTGGCTTCCCAATTAATATCTTTGTTCATTCTTGTCCTTTCTAATCACTGTTTTGTGGCATTTTTAATCACTGTTTTGTGGACTTAACCGTTGTTTTGGCTTGTAACTGATAGTCAATTTGGCTTACAATTACTATGCTCTCGTTCAAACTTCTCATAACTCTCATATAAAGCATTGAACATCTTGTCTTGATAATCTATGAACCGCTTCATCTGCCTCATTTGTTTATGCGCTTCTGCGAGTTGAGCGACAAGCTCTTCTTTAGTTTCTAATATTTTCGCAGGATATTCAATCCGCTCATAAAGATTAGACACCGCTTCTCCTTCATTGTTTATGCCGCCAGTTGCGTATTGCTCTATTGCATCAACATCTATATCAATTGTTACTTTTATTTTGTTAAGTTCTGTCATCGATTTGCTCATTGCCGTCTCCTTCAACGTAATTCTGTACTATTTTTTTAGTTTGCTGAAACCTTTTATCAGCTACAAAATCTAAATAAGCTGTGCAAGCTTTGCCTAATTCTTTAATCAATTCCCATCGAACTCGTGCCTCGACATTGAACGGAGCATTTCTAAAAGTTACTCCCCAATAAGTAATACCCATCCAATCCGTCCGTTCTTCTGGAAAGCACATTTCCATATTATCAAATAGCCCTGACCCAACAACTCGCAATTGTATTTCTCTACTTGTATCGAACGGATTGCCTACAATATCTTTATAAAAAGTATTATATTTACCTTCCCTTAGTTCCTGGGAAAATTTTACAATCGCTTCTTCAAAGACGTTGTAAGGTTCTGGCGGTGGCGGACTAATCAAATTTTTTATATGTCGCAACATTCTTTTTATCATTTTTATTCTCCTGCGAAATCTCTTATCGCCTGCTTTACGTCCATTGTAGATTTTATTGGGCTATACATACTGCTGTCAGGAATAGCCTTGCCATTTACTTCAGCCATGTTGCGTACAATATTATAATAGCTCATGAATTGATATTCCATACTTGGCTCTTCCTCAACCATCGCTTCAATCTGGGCTTTGAATTTAAGGAACTCTATGTCAAAATCGTGCTGAGAACAAGACCGGATAAAAAACAAGCCATCTATTAAATCTCTTAGAAAAATACTTTGTTCTCTCATTCATTCACCATCAATTCCTGCAAACGCCCTTGTCTTTTTAATATTAATACCGCCGTGCTTGTTTAGCACTTCTTCAACAAGAGTAAAGGGGACATAGGCATACACGGTATTAGTTGGCATTTCTTTCACCTCTGCATAAGGCAAAAGCTCCTTTACAATTTCAGAAGGATAGCCGAGTTCAAGCATGCTATAAACCGACTTGACGCTGTCGGTTTGGTCAACTCTTGGCGCACAATAATGAAAACTTGACGCCTGTACAGAAACAATAAAACCATCATCGCACACAACTCTTGGGCGCACCAAAAAATTTTTTGCTACAAACTTTTCATCTAAAAACTCTTGTAGTGTTATTATTGCCATTTCACTCCCAACTTTTGCAGCCACAATAAAATTCATCGAACTCTTCATTAGGCTTGTGCATAAAGAACGCAAGTTTATCTGAAGAAGGCTGTTCGCAATGACACCGACCGTCTGTTTGTTTCTTGCACTCATCACATTCGCAGCCGTGATAACCATTTGGGCGATTGTATTTGTACCCATAATAAGAACATCTCGCCTTTCGTCCAGCCAGGTCTGGCTTCTCTTCTGCAATTCTTGTTTCCATACAGATGACGCAAGCTGGATTACCATCACGGTCATATGCTTGTGCAGTATGCCCACAAACCATCATCACGGGTTCTTTATTCATAGCTCACCCCGTCTGCCCTTTGTGTATATTCAACTTCCTTAACCTTCGGTTCCCCTTTTGATAAAGACATTACTTTTGACCAGCCAGCCCAGCCTTCGTTTTTAATAAACCATTTGAAAAACGAGAACCAGTTTTCGTGAAAATCTTCTTTGAAAATTTTCTCACTAACGAGGTCTCTTTTATTAAACTTCAATTCAATTGTCACCCTAACTTCGTTGTTATTCATTGTTACACTCCTTCCTCAAGCTTCCCTGTACCAATACAAAGTATCAAAGATTGTTATTTGAAAATAGTCCTTTTCCTTTACTCGTTCCAACTCCTTTCTCAAAAACAAATCGCTAACAAAAAACCTAACCCGACAAGCCCTAAGACAATAAGCGCCACAATTGAACAACAGCAAGAACCATCGGAATTATCGTTATACATCTTTTACCTCTTCATAAGTGGCTTTGAATACATCGGGCTTGCATGGGTAAAATTCACCTGCGACCCCTTTGATAATCCAGTCGCCTACGTTCGCTTGCATTACTCCCTCAAGGGTTTTGATTTCCAGATTCGGGGGATTTTTTCCATAAGTAAAAGGTGAGGTTATAACACCTTGCGCCCAATCTTTTATATCAAACTCATTGTCGCCATCATACTGTACAGCTTCAATCACAATTGGTTTTTTGCGATACTGTTTCATTCCTGCTCCTTTCCAAATTGTTTATACAAATCTTCATATGTTAGTTTTGGCGATAAAGACTCCGCCCAAATCATCAGGTCTAATACTTGCTTTGGCGTGAAACCTTGCCCTACATCGCCATGTTGATAATCAGGGTGTTCAAATAACCGCTCGCTCCCATTCTTGAATACTGCCACTTCTGCGTCTGGGCAAGCAAGAATGTAAACATCTTCTACTGCGTGGTTTATATAATTTTCGCAATAGTTGTGAAGCCCAAACTGAACTGATACCGTCCAGCCGTTAGCAAATTCCATCTGGAAGCCCTTGCTTTTAATCGCTTTGAATTGTGCCATCATTGCTCCTTCCACGGGCGGATTTCTGCATAGGCGAGGACTTCGACAAAATACTTATCGAAAAACCATTCCCCCGCTTCTAAATCCCAGCGGTTAGTGGCATAAAACGGTTTTACATCGCCATAATCTTCAAAAGGCTTGACCAACACGTTCACAATATTCTCATGCTCTGGATGCCCCTGTTTCCACTCATACTTTTCAGCTTCGGCTTTTAGCTTTTCGTTCTCGGCTTCGAGGGTGGCGATATAGCCGAACAACTCCATTCTAAGCCCGAGAAAATAAGATTGATTTTTATTACTTTCCTCAAAATAATTTTGATATTCTTCGGCATAGTCATTAATTAATGTTTTCGCATATTTGCTAATCTCATTCATCATTCACCTTCCCACGGTTCAATTCCGCACCAAGCGAGAACTTCGGGGTCAATGGTGGAATAGTGGAAAAGCCAATCGCCGTTTACTGTGCTATATTGATTAACATCAAAGCGAACTTCTCCGTTGGGATATTGCAATTTAACCAGCACTTGTTTCTTGTGTTTCGGATGTCCCTTCTTCCACTTGCGGCGGTCAAGTTCGGCTTGCAAGCGTGCGTTGTCGGCTTCGAGGGTGGCGATACGTTCAAGAAGTGTCGCTCTCTGTTTTTGCGCCTCATTGATTACAGCGTAACCACTATCATGATGTTGTGCAAGACGTGCCATGTAAATAACGGACTCAACCAATTCTTTCATGTCATCACTAATCTTGTTCATTGTCGGACTCCTCTCTGGTCAACTCATTCCATTTATGCCAGTAATCAGGCTTTGCTCTATCGGCACTGTTACAAAACCCTTCTACAAAGTTTGCGCATTTTTGCCCAGCTTCTTTCAGCTCTTTTATTTCTAATTGCAAAGCAGCTATTCCCGCCTTGATATATTTAGAATATAAAAGATAATCATTGATAAACTCCCCGAGCCCTGCGAACTCCGTCAACAGAGAACCCATTACTGCACCCTCAAGCTTTTCTGCTCTTTCATCAAGTAATTTTAGATAATTATCAACTGTACTCATCATTCTTCTTCTTCAACAGGCATAAACACAGGTAGTTCGGTCCAACCAAGTACTGTCCCCTCAGTTAGCACATCAGGAATCCAACGGTTAAGTCCTTGGCTGTAATAACCGACAATATAATATCTGTCCTCTTTAGCATATTCGTTTGTAATTTCATAACATACATAAACAGGACGGTCGTGCTTTGGGTGTCCTGGATTCCACTGGTCGGGAATAGTTATAACAACTCTTTCAATGTTCAGTTCGCTATCATCACCATCCCGCCACTCTTCCACCCATTCATCTGACTCTGCTTTACTAAGAGAAACGTCAACAATAACAGCTTCAGTGAGGTCAACTGCAACAAACAATTCAATTGTTCTCATTTGTTCTCCTTTTACTCTGGTATCTCACACCAAGCGACAACCTCTAAAGAGAGAAAATCTTCTGCATACGGCTTCGAGTTATAATAATACTCGCCGTCTTCTCCACTGAGATAGCCAACGTCTTTATAACAATTGACTTCTGCGTCGTCTCCATATGTGCTTTGTATGCGAAGCAACACTTCCTTGTTTGCTTCTGGCGCGTCTGTGCGCCATACAAAGACCTCTTCTTGCAACGGAAGTCTGTATACATTTTCAAATTCTGCTGACGATAAACTCATAAGATTTCCTAACCAATCTTTCACCAACCAGTCTCCCACACGCAAACTTCGTATACTAAAAGATTTTCCATAGTTGATAAGCAAGCGTCTCTCGCCTTCAAGTGTCGCGACTCTGGCGATGTCTATGTCAGGCAACCACGCTTGGAAATCTTTCAAGTTGCCGGTTGTGTCTGTATATTGTAAAGCCTCAATCGGCTGTGTTTTCTCAAAATATTCTTGTGCCATTTGTTCTCCTTTCTTGTCCCGACTACTATACAAAAGTCGGACTACCTATAACTCACTCTAAATAACACGACCCTTAAACTTATTCCACATTTCGTCTTCTTCATTTCTTTTTTTTCATAAGCTCTTTGCCACGAACTTTTATATCTCGCGCCATTTGAGCAAGTTCTTCAAGGCAGTTTTCGTCTTCACTAACTGCCAACGCCAAACCTTCAAGCACCGCAATGTAAACAGATATGTTCAAAAAAGCTTCTTCATACTCTTCCTCGCTTTGAGGGCTTGTCAACACAAGATGACCTACTGCACAAGCCCCGTATTTGGCAATAAGATGGTGGGCGTTTTCACTTAACGTTAACTCTACACCTTTGTTATTGTTGTTTTCTTTTCTCATTTCTCTTCTTCTTCTACTTGAACTCCTGCGACTTCTCTTAAGCGATTTATCTCATCATTGAACTCCTTGACAAGCTTGTTTTTCTCAATAACCTTTTCAAGCGTACCAATATAAATCAGCAACTTTAAATAGGACTCTTCATAGTCGCTTTCAGAAGACTCGTTTCGATGCGCGATATATGTCGCTGCGCAAGTTCCATACTGGACAACAAGCCCGTTTGCTTTTTCACTAACCTCGAACATAACATCTTTTACTTCTGTCATTTTTTCTCTCCTTTAATTGTTGCTTCCAACATTTCTAATTTGGCAAGCTCTACTTGCCATTTGGCTTCTTGCTGCATTCTTGTGAATGGGCTCGTGTAATCACAGCCTGTCATCCCATATCTGCTACACCCTAAGAACCACTCTCGTTTTTTATCTCTCTGAACCAACCTGCCACCGCACTTTGGACAATAAAGACCGCCCTCTTTTTCAACCGGCTTTTCCCAAGCTGGTTTTAGTACTGCGTCTAAGTTTGCCATTTACATTACCTCGAAATAATCACACACAGACCAGTCGTCTACAAGTTCTTTATCGTCCTGATTTCTGCCTGGCAAGTGGTCAAGCCCCCAACTTATCATATAACTGCGCCCAAAATAATCGTGTGCCATCGCCTTGAACGCGCAGCCATGTCGGAATACTGGGTCAGACATAAGGCGAGGGTTCGTGTCAACATAGAAAGTCCACACATCATCATAATCATCTACATGAATTACTTTCGCCCCCCTCTCTACCAACCTTTGTTTTGCCATATTGCTCCTCTCTTTATAACACAGCGGACTGGAAAATAAATCCTGTCCGCTGTTCAAAATATACTCATTTCTAATTACCTTATTCGGCTAAGATAATTATCTTCTTTGTTGTAGACAATGTCTGGATGACCTACAAGCTTTTCAAGAACCTCTTCCATTGGTAAAGTTCTTGCTGGACTATCACCTTCAAGTTTAATTTTCTCATCATAGAAATCCGCTACATCGTCCCACATCATTTTTTCTATGTACATAGCACTCCTTTCTAAAACAACTTTGCCTGTCTCAACTCATTATCGATTGCTTCACAAGCCTGATTATAATATCCTTTGTCAATCTCACAGCCAATAAATTTTCTACCTGTTTGAACACAAGCAACCCCTGTTGAACACGAACCAAAGAATGGGTCTATAACAAGGTCTCCTGGCTTTGTCAAATCAAGAACTATTCTTGTCATCAAAGCCAGCGGCTTCTGCGTCGGGTGCGTGTAAGAATTGACTGAATCTTTCGTGAATGTGTATACACTCATAGGGCGCTTGTTCGGGAACTTCCAGCCACCACGGACAGCAAAGATTGCGTTCTCATGAGTAGGGCAAAACTGCGCATACAAATCGCCCATACCGCCACCTGGTTTATGCCAAATGACCTGACTTTTTATTTTCCAATCCGCTTCTCTAACTGCGTTGCGCCATTCTTCTTCAACGTCCCAACGAGTGAACATAAATAAACACGAACTACCATCTATTATATTGTTAAGGTTCTGAATCCAGTTGCTGTCTACTTCGGCATCGTTCTGGATTGTGTCAAACTTCGGTGTTTTCTTTCTGAAGTTTGATCTGTACGCTACTCCATAAGGCGGGTCTGTTATTATTGCCTGTGCTTTTATATCAAGCGTTGGTAATATTTCTAAACAATCACCGTGATAAAGAGTAATTCCTGCTTTATCATATATTGCTGACACTTTTTTCGTACTCCGCTTCTTCAATTTTTACGAGAAGCTTATATACAATTTGAGTAAGTGCTTCAATTTTTTCTACTGCGTTATTGTCCATTTTTTTATTCATCATTAGCTATATTATACTCTAAAGCGAAACAAAAGTCAATGGTTTTACAACTGAGTTTCGTCTGAGTTATTCTTGACCTTTTGCCATTCAAGAAATGCTTTAAAGCTTTGCATAACTTCGTCCAAGGACTTCCAGTTGCTCACAGGAAAGAGAACCTTCTGCCCCTCTCCTTGGTTTATAAGCAAAGTTCCGTCCTCTGTTTTGAACCAATACACTAACTCAACGCTCTTGTCGTCACTGATAATTTTTACCGCAGTTTTTGTTTTGTCAATTTCAATTTCTGCCATCTATTTTTTGCTCCAATCTCCGCTTAATCTTTCTCTTAGTTTTAGATAGTCTTCCAAGTACGCTATCATTGCGTCTCTTTCGTTGTCCGTTAAGTCTCGCTTAGTTTCTAATCCGTCCACCAATGCAGCTATAATATTCACTAAGCCATATCCCATAAACTCGCCTCTTTCTTGCCCCACGCTACTAACGCAGGATATTTTTTGCTTGTTTTTGTTAATTCATAACGCGCTATATCTGCCACAGTTGCAAACAACCTTTCGCTATCGCTCTTTACAGTTGCTGAATATGAACACGTCTGACATTTACAATGAACAAATTCTGTTGCCTCAACTTCGCTCGCTCGAACAGGACCGCCGCAAACGGGGCAAACAAAGATTGTCTCTTCTGTCTGCACATCTTCCTCGCGGAAATACTGCAACACTATACTTGCCAGGCTTATTGTCTTAGAAGACATCTTTTCATATCCGCAAGCTCTAAGATAGGCGTGAACTTCTTGAACCATATCGGCTGTGCAGCTATTATAGGCTTCGTACAACCGCCCAAGAGCTACACCATTCACGCTGTTGTCTCGCATTGTAGAGTAAGCTAACAAAACAATAAGTTGATTCCCGTCTGCACTTTTCATTTAACCATCGCTTCCTTAAACCACTTAGAATAAAAACGCATTGCCAAAGGAGCTGTCGCCATAGAGTCGGCTAATGCAGAATAGTTGATTTCATAATCACCGTTCTTGTCTCTGTCACCTCTCGTAACTCTGCCTGTCGCTTGCATAACACTATTATAAGCAAAGGCATAAGCATAAGCACGTCCTGTTGTGGTGTCGAAACGAATGCTGTCGAACCTATCCGCAGGATTCGACATAGGGACGCCAGCCACAATCGAGAACCTGCCTGTGTCCCCTCGAAGGTCTACGCCTGTGCCCCAGCCTTGAATTGTGTCAACGTGAACAACCCCAGGAGTCTTGTCGTCTTTGAAAGACTCAATTCGTTCTTGCAGTCCTGTCGAGCCATCAAAACTACTAAACAAGGTGCGCCTGTTTTTCAAAGCTCCTCGCAAATGCTCTCTTAGTTTTGCAATCTTCATATTAGAAGTCGTCAGAATAATTCCACGATAATCTTCTTCCATATTTGTGTTTATCCAGTTAGCTATATCCTGTGCCTGTTTCTGATACAAGGCAGGAGTGCGAACTAAATTTGCGTGTGTCAACGCATAGTTTCCAATCTTATATACAGGGCGTTTCTCTGGCGGAACTGGGTGAGGGAAAGCGTGGTACTGCCATCTGCTAATTCCAAACTCGCCACAAATCAAAGCCGTTGGGTCGCCAATCGTTGCTGACATCATAAACACTTTCTCTTTGCCAGAGACAGCTTTTTCATACACGCTCTTAGGACTTAAGACTTTGACTTCCATTGCAGGTTCTTGCGCAGGTCGCCCGTACTTTTGATTGAACTTCCAGCCGTCTTCCAAGGCGCACTTGTAGAACAGCTCTTCTCCAGAAACCAACAGCTCTTGAAGAGATTGAAGTCTGTCAAATATCTTTCGTTTGTCTGCGCCCATAGGAGTAAGTTCATCGAATAAGTTGATTTGGCTTACTTCCGCCATCGCCTTGCCAAGCCAGCCAAGAACTTCGTACCTGTCTACGTCTTTCAGCACGTCCCCTTTGCCACCTGGTCCGAACTCAAACAGCGGGAAGTCGGGGAGATGGTGCTTGTTTCTTTCATAAGAATTCATAGCGAAAGTGTCCACAGAAAGAAACTCTTTTACTGCATTGTGAATTTCGTCCATAATAATAAGACCGTCTCGTCCGTGAACCTTTTCCGACATCACCGCATATTTATAAGTACAAGCCATTCTTGGCGCTTGAAGTGCTTCGTTTCGTGCTTCAATGTATGGGCACTTCGAGGCAACAGGACAGGAAGTCATTGGGTTGTAATGGCAGTCACCTGCTGTTGGGATTTTCCCAGCACTAACCCACTCCTCTACCTTAGACTCCAAAACACAAGGATAAGAGTTGCGCCCTTTCAAAACCTTGAACCCATAGTCTTGGTACTGGTCGAGCAAACCAAGGTTCTGAACACACACAGTTGTTGTTACTCCGTCTGATAAAGCTCCCGCGATTGCAGTTTTTCCAATGCCAACAGGAGCTTCAACAATAACAACGTCATCTTCTTGTAAAGCTTTCCGCGCAGTCTGATAAGCTTCGTGCTGATAAGGTCTCCACTTGTCGTGGGGAAGTCCCAATTGCCACGGTTCTAAGAAGTTTACTTGCCACCTCTTCTCTGCTTCGGCTTTTGTTTCAATCGCTATTTCCACTTATCTCCTTTTCTTCAAAGCCAAAACAAGATTCTTGAAATGGCTTCAACAAATACTTAATACCATAATAGTCTAAACAGCCGAGGTTAGCACTAAAGCTAACCCCAGCCGCTATTTCTTTTAATTCAAAATGCTTACAGCTTGAACAAACTCCAAAGAGCCTCAAGTCCATGATAATTTACTCATCTAACAGATGATATTCAAAGTGAGCAATTTCGCGCCAAGCGACAATCCTCTGACCTGGATAATCCTCTTCCCAATACTCCCAATTACCGCATTGAACATAAACATCTGGGTCATCATCGTCTGGAAGTATTGTATATCCAAAGAACCTGTCGATAAAATAAGTCGGCTCACCATCTTCGCCAATCATAACAACTTCAACTTGCCTGTTTGTCTTGGGCAGATTCTCGCCGGTCTTATAATCAACAACATTCCATTCTACTTGGTCATACAGAATAATCAGCTGCTTCAAAACGCTAATCATATCGTCAAGAATGTCGTTCGTTTCTTGATGCTCTCGCTTTCCTGCGTGTTGCTCCGCCTTCATCAAATAATGCAGCGCGTCCTCTTGGCTGATATAATCAGCTGGTCCAAAGTTAAATCCGTGTTCTGTTTTCATTCTTTATTCCTTTCTTTTCGCTAAAGATAACAATCTACTTACATTGTCTGGCTTGTGTCCGTCATATTCTGGGGCAAACTCCAACTCTTTCACGTTATACAAATCCCATCCTTCGTTGTAATGGTATGTATATTGACCATCTGGCGTTTCAATTCCTGCGATAAACCAATCATCGCCATACATTGTGCCATCGTGATGCTTTCGCGCCTTCCATGCTTTGTCAGGATACGCATTGCATAAAGCGGCGAACAACATCATTCTGTGATGATATAGTTCCTTAAAAGTATGATGCCCATCTGAAGTGTTCTCGTCAACAACCATTATAAAACTCCTCGTCCCAACAGACATCGCCTTCTTTTTCTTCTTTGAAGTAATAATCCATGCCTCTTGAGGCTGCGTATCTTGCCAACCCATCTTTGCTCGTGACGACTCTCTGTGCGGTCGCTTTTATAGTAGTGGAATAGCTTGGCACAACTGCTTCTTCCACAATCCTTTCTACGGTGCTTGATGTGACATATATACCACCAGGAACGTCTTTGTCCGCAAGAATAATATCTCCTTCTTGCAAGGTATACCACACTTTATCGTTCATATAAAGTGTTAGCTCTTGACTTGCTCTGGCGTACCACCCTTCTGTTTTGTCAAGAGTAAACTTGTCTGTTAAGGAGTAACTTGTGAAGCCAAAGTGCTCTACAATTTCAAGCTCGTTCTCACCGTCCCAGATAAAAAATGGAACAACTTTAATTAGTGCCCCACTTCCTTCTAACTCTTTCAGATTCTTCATTTCTCTCTCTTTCTCTTTTGTCTTTTTGCGCTCGAATAAGATTGGCAACCTCTTCAAGCTCGTCTATTGTCAACGTTACTGTGTCGTGCACTTCTACAATACAGCCATTTGGTCTATCAAGCACCTCGAAGTCTGCTACTACAACAACATCACTTCGGATTGTGCACACGACTTGCCAAGCGTTAATTCCATTCTCCCATACTTGAAAAACCTTCTGAGAAGAACCTTCTCTGCGCCTAAACAAGTCAACAGCCTCTACTACATCTTTATACGACCTTCGCTTTACATCTGAGCCAAAAGAAATCATTCGACTTTTTGTATCACGTTCGTACAAAGTTGCTACAAGCTCTTTATTTCCTAACACGAACTTATAAACCTTGTGTTCAAGTTCGTTGTTTTCGTTGCGCTTTGTTCCTTCGGCTAAAGCGTAACGGTCTCGAACAATCCTTCCTCTGCGTATCATCTGTAGATTACACCCTCGTAATCACAGCGTTGACAACCCAAGCCGTCACAGTCAGGACAAAAATAAAAGCCAAATTCATCTTGAACTGCGTCCAAAGCTTCGTCTGCGTCAAGCGTGTCTGCCATTACTGCGTCCGTTCTTGCGTTTGCTCTTACTGCTTCCATAACGAAATAGCTCAACATTCGTGCCACTTCTATACAAAGAGACTCCGCTCTATCTGTGTTTACAACAAGGCGATTGATTAACTTGTCCATGCTTCGAACCTCGGCTGCAGCGAGAGTAACAGAGTCGTTATTCTCTTTTGCACTTAAGAATTTATTTAACATAAACTGTTCTTTTTTCGAATCCTCAATTTCCTGCTTTGCTTCTTTATTATTCATAACAATGCTCCTTTCAAATTAATTTACTGGAAGTACATCTTGTAAAGTTTCTGCAAGTTCCTTGCAAAGTAAGGAGACTTAACTCCCGCTACAAGGTCCTCAAAGACAATATCTATTGCGGTTGAGTCTTCCGCGACAAGCGCTATCATTAGCCTTGTCCCAAGCTCTATAACAGCAGAACCGTATCTTCCTCGACCCTGGTCAACGTGGTCTTGCAAGGTCAAGTATGTGTCCTCGCTGATTGTCAAAGCGTAGTGCCGAGCTTTACCAAGCTCTCGCTTATCCTTTCGTATTCTTGACTTGTCGAAATATTCTATTGGCATTTAATCAACTCCAAAAAATAAACTCAGCAACCTGAATGTTTCTGTTGCTGAGAACTCTGGGTCTGTCGCTAACTTTCCCAGCCGTATTCGGCGCATAACTCCTTCAAGAGAGTCTCTGCCTGGCTGGATATTAATCAGCAAGAAGTCCCACTTAGTATCTTTCAATTCTTTCTTTGCGGTAGATACAATCTTTGCCATATTGCAATCTGTGTTACGCAAAACTTTTCTTGTGCCTGTGTTAATGTTCTGAAATACTGTACCCTCAAGACTCGGAATGTCTCTTTGCATTGCAACAATATCTCGCTTTGTAAAGAGCGCCCCAACTCTAAACCCGTCTGGGACTGTTACAATAACTTTCCAAGTTCGTACATCAAAGTCGTCTTCTACTTTGTCATTCCCTAAATCAGAGTAATCAAAATATTCTGTCATATATTTGCCTTCTGCGCAGGGAGTTCGCTGGTCAACTCCCTGCGCCATCCCAATGTATGGTTTGCTTGTGCAAAAACGAGGAGAAGAAAAACACAAGCCTTGGTCGTAGATAATCCAGCAGGATAATGCCTGCTCCTCTTTGAGCGATTGTCCTTATCAATCGCTCTGGTGTAGGAGAAACCATTTTCTAAATTCTAAGCTATCAGAAACAGTCTGGTTTTTATTTTAGTTTTTAATCGCAAGGTCAATCAAGCACTAACCAAACTTTATTTATTTTCTAACCAAATTATAATCCAAAGTAAATCGGAAGTCAATGGTTTTACAACTGAGTTTCGTCTGAGTTTTTCTCTTCCTCTTCTTCGTCAAAGAATAAAGGAGCGGCTCTCTTAATTCCTGCCGCTACTAACACAGAGAAACTTGTACTATACAACGCAAACATCGCTGCAATTGTTGTCAACCGCCTTGTGATATTAGCTTGCATTTCCGCAAACTTATGTACAATATACCCTGCCAAAACGAGCGAGATGCTTAGAAACACCTTCCCAACAACAGGATATTGCCACGTCATAACAGTTACAAACACAACCACGGCGAGCAACAGGGCGGCGTTAGAAGTTCCCGCAAAAATACTACCTTCTGTTTTGCGAGTGTCCTCAAGCACAGATTGGATTGCGCCGGACATATCTTCAAAAGCGTTTTTCTCTTCTTGCTCTTCTTTTTCTTCTTCTTTATTCAACTTGCAATTCTCCTTGCTCGGCAATCAGCGTGCCTCGTGAATAGAATGTATCTTTTGCAAAAGTATAACCAAGGCGTGCTATTTCAAGGTCCGCCTGAGCGCGCTTTTTCTCTGCACTCAAGCGCAGCTGCTCGTCATACTCTGGGATTTGCATCCACAAAGACGCCGCTCGTGTCTCAGCGTTCTTGCCGTCAATCATACCGCTGGCAAGAAGCTCGTTCTTTTTCTTTTCAATCTGATAATCCAACTCCTCGCACTGAATAGTGATATCTGCATATGCCTCAATTGCGTCAACAAGGTCATCCAGTGATGTCTTGTAAACTTCTAAATACTTTGTTAATGTTTCTTGTTCCATCTTATCCTTTCTATACTAAGAACTGAGCAACTTCTTTGATACTAATATCATAAGACTCTGCAATCTCTGCAAGAGTTTTGCCATCAGCTTTCATCTGCAACATATCATTCTTCATTGCAGCCGTGCTCTCTGCTTCTTCTTCTGCCACACCTTTCAGTGTTAGCCTAAGCATCAGTCTCTGGTCTTCTGTCATTGTCGAAGAGTCAAGCATTGACATTTCAAACTCGTTTGGAATGTTTTCTGCCTCTGGCTCTGCGTTTCCAATCGGATTTTCCCAGTATTTTCTAATTGTTTTCCAAGTGAAGTCTCTCAACTTCAAAGGCAAAACGTTCATTGTTTCTATGCCCTCGTCCGTCAGGACGCGTTTGCCAATTCGCTTGAGCAATAGACCTGTAGGAGCGGCTAAACCTCGCTCATCGTGGTGCAATAATACACGCATTGTGCTCTTTTGAATAACAGGTTTCATACAATCAGGAACTCGTTTTCCTGTGCGAATACCGTTTCTATTCTCGTCTTTCATATGGCTAACCACAATAACAAGCGGCGCCTTCTTTTGCATTTGGTCAAGGATTTGAGCCTCATACCGTTGAGCTTCAATCCAAACTTCCGAGTTACGAATTGTCCCATGTGGAGACCAGCGCTCTCGAAACTCTGCCTGATGTGTTGCCACATAAGGGTGACAGGACTTTTCAAACCTTGTGAAGGTGTCCCAGATTATACAGTCGTATTGACCTGGTTCGATTGAGTCAATCAATTTCTTGCAGTAAGCGTGAAAGGTTGTCTCTTTCATTCCAACTGTTTCAGAAACTAAGTTGACGTACTTGCCAAAGGGTGTCCCAGCTTCTGCCAAAGCGTCAGCCAAGCCCTGCCCCTTTACATCATCATCAATAAACAGTATCTTGCTTGGGTGAGCGCCATTGCCAAGAGCAAAGGTTGTCTTACCAGAGTCCGACTCACCGCAGACGTTTACAATACCGCCAAACAAGATACCAGTTTTCTTGATAGTGTCTTTTTCTTTCTTAACTTCTACCATTTATTATTCTCCTTTACCCGAAGGTTCTAAAGTTATGTTCCACCCATCAGGGATACCGAGCCATTTTCTAATACCTGCGCAGGCGCTTTCAGACATCAAAGAGTTCTTACATTTATCTTGATTAGAATACAGAGCAAGCGTATCTATCAAGTTAAAGCTCCCCGAGTCCTTATGCGCTTTGTATATCTTCTTTGCGTTTGCGTAACCAATCGCAGGTATAGTTGCAAGCGTCACACTTCCGTCTGTCAAAGGCTTGTACTCTCTCACCTCTACTGGAATAAAATACTCGTCCTTATTCATGTTGGCTTCAAGTTCTTTTACATAACTGTCGATATAAGAGTCTGCAATATTAACTGACGTGATGCCTGATGCAGACAAGTGCGCAAGCCATTGAACATACTTGCTGTACTGACCAACGGACTTGTTATCTTGCCAAGCTTGGTCCCCACCATAATCGAGAACTGTTTGGCGCACAATAACCTGCTTTACAAGTGCGCCTGTTCCTATAAGTTTTCTGATATTTCTTTCCGTTGCCGCAGAAGGAAAGTCGGCAATAACAATAAAAATCGACTTACCTTCTGCGTGCTTAGAAAGGAGTGGACCAACGGGCGGAACGGGATTCTTAGAAATCAAGATGCTTGCACCAGTCGTCTCGCAAAGACCATCAACAGGCTTCGCGTTTTCGATAGGCGAAGGAGTAACACCAAGATACTTAGAATCTGCAAAAATCATATTACTGAGCAACCGCTTTCGCTACGTCTGCCACAGAAACACCGAACATTGTTGCGACTTCTGGCATAGGAGTTCCTTTTGCAACAACTGCTTTCAAATCGGGAATAACTGCGTCCCAAGTTTCTTTTGTCCAGCCAGTAGGATAATCACCTGACACTGGAGCAGCTACTACTGGAGTTCCTAATCCTGGAACTTGAGCTGGAGCGTCAGAACTAACCATAGCTTCTTCGACAACCTTCATCGCTTCGTCTTTGTTATTGAACTTATGAAGAACATACGGGACAAGATTGGGGTACATCTTAGCCTCGCCTGTAATTGGGTCTTGCCCTTCTCTTTCGGGCTTGAAAGGGTCAGGCTTCCAGCCAACCTGAACCCACTGCTGTCCAAGAGTGGCATTTTGGTCTTTCAAAGATGGCTTAAGTACTTCTTCATATCCCTTTGAATAAGTTGGCAAAATATACCATCGGTCTTCTTGCCAGCCGTCTGTGTTCTTAAGGTAAGTATTACCTTTCGGAATAATAAAAGCGATAGACGCAACTGGTGGCTTTGCTTGTTTTTCTTTTGCGAATTCACCAGCTTTAAGTCGAGCAGCCTCTCTTTCTGCTTGCACAGAGACATCAAACTTAAAGAATGACTCTGCGTTTGTTACGCCTTGAGCATAAACCTTATACCCAAAGACGATTTCCACGAAAGAGACCCAGGCTTTTCCGCCACCGCCCTCTTTCTCGAAGGAGCTGACTGCGTCAGACTCCCACATTGATACTGCTTGTGTTACTACTTGGTCGGTCATAAAATGTTCCTTTCTCTCATTGAACTACTTTTCAAAATCAAAATCAGTTTTTTAATTTTGTTTCCTAAATTATAAACCAGTCAAAACCAAAAGTCAATAGATTTCTAACTGAGTTTTAGCTGAGTTTTTCTTGTCGTCTTGTTTCTTCTTGCCTGTAACTTGCACAATCTTTCTCGTCTTAACCCGTGATTAAGTTAATTAACAAAGCGTTACAAGACGTTACAAAAACTGCACAACTTTAATTAATATGATTAATAAAAAAAAATAAAAAATTTTTTAAAGTTTTTGTCGGACAGGACGGCTTCGCCGTCCTGTCCGTTAATTAATATATGTATGTTAACCTCACGCAGTCTCGCCACTCAGGAACGTTGCTATGCAACGCTCATTCTTACTACCTCATACACGCACGTTAATATTAATATATATTAACAGTGAAAAAATTTTCAAAAATTTCAGATACTTTATTTCCCTTTTTCTTAAAAATTATTGTACCTTCTCTTTTTATGATTGTCAAGGCAATTTTAGAATGTTAATAATATTCTAATATTTCTTATATATAGCGTGTATGCGCTGCGCCGTCCGCTCCGCGTCCTGCGCCCCAGAAAGAACTCGGTTTGTTTTGTGCTCTTCTTTCGCGCAGTTCTGCTAAGCTGATAAGGCACAACGTTAATTTAATTAACGGATAGCGCTGCGGAGCTGCGCTATCCGACAAAAAAATTAAAAAAATTTTTAATTTTTCTTTTTAATTTAACTTTAATTAAAAACTTTTTTAATTTTTTTTTATTTTTTTATCTTTTTAATATTATAAATTTTAATTTTTTGTTTGTCAAGGGTTTTTTAACTGAGTTTATCCTTGATTTCGTCTTAGTTTTTCTTAACAGTTTAATCATATCTTAATTAAAACAAGACAAGTTTTCTTGTTCTCGCCTTGTTTTAATTACTGCTCAATCTTGCCAGGCATGCTCTATGTGCAGCGTGGGCATAGGCTGCCAAAGTTTATAGTAGCCATCTTATTGCCCGCTCGTAAATTTCTTGACTCGCTCGGCAAGTTGTTCTTGCAAGATGTTTACGAAGTTCATAAACGTTCCTGCAGGCAGCAAGTCCATAAGTGTTTGAACTAATGCCGTTGCTTGCATATAAGACTCCATATACGCAACTTCGTAAGACATCTCTTCGACATCTTCTGGGTCCCATTCTGTGAACTCTATGGTGAACGGCAGGTCGCAGTTGTCGCCGTGATTATACGCAGCTTTTATGTTAAGCTTGTTTGTTCCTTGCTTTTCCATTTTTTATATCTCCTTTTCTTTTCCTTTATATTGTGAAGCAAGCCACCATCTTTCAATGCGACTGTCTGTGTAAGTATAGCCTTCAGTGCAAGTCCATCTTGACTCGGAAAAGCTGTTATCAAACCATCGAAAAGCCAGCATTTGCATTTGTGTGTCATTGAGCTGTATTCGGACTAACTTGTTATTCTCAGGTAATACCTCTTCTACATCAAAGCCATGCTTCAGTTCAGCGTTCTCTTTCCACAACTCATCATTTCGACTTTCAAGTTCGTTATATTCTTCTTGAAGTTTTTCGATTTCTTCTTCCAATTCTTTGTAAGGGAACTGTTTCTTGTTTTTTATTTCTTTGCTGTTATATTTATTTTCACATAGCTCAATTTGCTTAACAAGTTTATCGTAAGTGCCAGAGGGTAGAATGTTGATAATCAAATACATCAGGGCATCTGAGTCTTTACTTGTGATGGCGTCAATTTGACTACCGTCTTCGCCTTTCCAGTCCTCAAACTTGATAGTAAGTTCGGAGTGCGAAGCTGCTTTTAGTACAAGTTCTTTGTTGTTCATGGTTGTCCTTTCTGCCAGTCTATTGCCCGACTGGCAGGGCATAATTGCTAAAGTATAGTGTTAACTTTCCAATTGCGCCAATCGCCTGTAACAAGTTCAGCTATGTCCTTGACCAAGGTCTCTGGGTTTCCGGTTCTTATAGAGCGTCTTGTTTCATTCTTCTGCATACCAACACCCGCAAACATGGCTACGCTCCAGGTTATATCTTGCATTTCACCTGAATTAAGAATTGCAAAGAACGAATAATTGTTTGCCTCTCTGTCAACGCAGATAACGATCTTGATGTTCATTCCTTCCAAAAGAATAACGTGAGTCTTTTGTTTCTCAGTAAGGTCATCCTTGTGTATATACATTGGTTGCGCTCCTTGTCGTCTTCTTTGACACAATCTTTACGATTTCATCAAAGAGAGTATCAAGAACAATACCACCATGCTTGTTAGCAGGAAAGATGCTCCATTCCTCGCCATAAAGAAGGCGTAGGTTTTGCGCAACGCTCTCACTCAGAGCAATAGAATAGACCTCGATGTCTTGGTCTCTCACGTTCTTGATGGCTTCGGTGGTAATCATTTGCGCTGGATAACCTCTGTATTCATCACATTCAGGATAGCCGTCCGAGAGAACAATAAGCGTGCGTCCGACTTCCCCAGAGTTAGTGAAATGCTTTGCGGACTCTGTGATAGAGTGAGCGTCTGGGGTTAAGTTGTTGTAAACCTCGCCTATCTTGTTAAATCTTTTTTCTTTGTCATAGCTTCTGTCGTCAGCAATCTTAGCAACAAAGGGGACGTCACCCTTATCGCGAGCAGGCGTTGTGTGAAGAAATACCTGGCACCTTACGTTGATAGCCGTAAAGCCTTCGAGCAAAGCGCGAGCCACACCAGAGACTCCGGCAAGGCGAGTAGGCTCAATTACTTTACCATCTTTTTTCCTAAGTCTGAAATCGCTATTTTCCATACTCCCAGATGCGTCCAGAAGTATAATAACTTCATTCTCTCTTTCCGTCAGTTCGTCAGGTAACGGCGAAAAGATTTTGCCGTCCGTATACAGGTTTGCAATGCGAGTTTGTATAAGAGCAACGCCGCTTTTAGACGGTTCACTTTTGACAGCAGCCATTGTTTCTGACATAAACAAGTTCCGTAAAGATTTTTTGCTTATGTTGTCGTACACATCTGCAATCTCTTCAACAAAGCGTTCTGCTGAATAGCTCTCATTGCTTCGTTCAACCTCTAAGCATCTGTCCAAGCTGTCATAATACTTTGTCGCCAGGTTTCTTATATCAAGTTTATCTTCAGGCTTAAACAAGTTCGATATAAGGTTTTTGAGTGAATTGCGATTCTTGTCGTCAGAAGAAGGTTGACCTTCAACGCGCTTCCGCTTTTTTTCCATCGGAGTTTCTTTCTCGTTCTCTTTTTGTGGATAGTAAGGAGCGGAAGTTGTTTCAAGACTGTCGCCATCTGTCTTTTCGATAGAGCTTTTAGGCTTGGACGGCGCTGGTGGCGGAGTGCCTTTCGGCTCTTCGTCCTCATCTTCGCCCTCGCCCTCGCCCTCGCCTTCGCTGTCATCTTTGTCTTTACCTTCGTCTTCTTCTTGTGCTACAACGAGGTCGTCTGCATAAGAGGCGATAACGGAGCTGAGGAATTTGTCGGCTTCTCGCCAGTTATCATCGTCTACGCCATACTTGTTGTAAGACGAGGAGTTCATAAGCATTACCAAGGCGTTTATTTCTGGCGAGTCTATCTCTAAGATTTCTTTTGCTTCTGGCGAGAATGTTTTAAGTGCGTTGAGTACAGACTTCAATTGCTCAAGTCCAAAAGTTTCGCTATTAAGAACATCCTCTTTTGTTTGCTTGCAGAAGTCAGCATCCGCCACAAGTCTAAACAAGAGCGCAGGGAAAATTGCCCAACTGCTTGACACGGAATCTTTGTCAAGCATCGCCCTAAGCATCATTAAGTCGGTAAAACTATTAACCAGTTCCGAAACTTCTTCTGTATCGCTGTCGAAACTTTCTTCGTGTGCCTCTGACACAACGTAATCATAGTAAAAGCTGACGAGTTCTCGCATACCATCAAAGACAGCGCTTCTGGTAGCGTCTTTCGCGTCTATTCTTGTCTTTGTCATAATATCAAGAGCAACAGCTCCGTTAATCATTCCTAAAGCGAGAAAAGTCCTCTCATTCTCAGACATTTTTTCTGCCCCTGGGACCACGGTGCTTAACATTTCCTTATCAAAGAGCCAAGAGCCCACGTTTATTGCAAAGGAAAAGCCCTCGTCAATAGCCTCTCTCGTGTCCTTTTGTACAGTATAAGCAATAGCTGCTGTGTCAGTAACATATACAGGCACATATGTCGGTATTGTCTTAGCCAGCCCTTTGGGGTCAACGTCTCTTGCAACTTTATTCACAAAAGACGAGATTGTTCTTACTCCTCTTGTCGCGATTGAGAAAGAGGCGCTACCAGAAACCCCAAGGGCTTTGTACCATCTCTTAGCTTCTTTAGCCAGAGTCCCAAGGTTGTCCAAAGTAGGATATACCGTGTCGTCAATGGCTTGTTTCTTTGTGTGAATTTCTTGTTCCATACCATCCTTTCTCAAACATTATTTACTTGTGATGACACTGTTAGCAACGTCAATCACGTTCTTTTTAAGCTCCAGGTCATGGATTGAATTGTAGATTGTAAGTTCAACAGCGTCTCTCAAGTCAACAACCATATTCTCGATAATCTTGGCAATTTTGACGCCAGTTCTTACGCTTGCGTCAATGCCCCAATTGTTCTTTTCATCATAGGAACGCAAGGAAATAAGCATAGCTGCTATTTTGTCTGCGGTTGCTTTGTCAACGTAACTGGCGTAAACTCTTTCCTCGTTCTCAGGATAACCAACGTTGACGAACAGGTCAAACCGCTGTCGGAGCGCTTCATCAAGTCTAAACGTCCCAGAATACTTAAGCCCTTCGTTGATGGTTGCGACAATCGTGCAATCTTTTGACACCTTGATTGTCTTGTTGTGAACAGTAATTTGTCTTGTGTCGTCCAGTGCGCCAAAGAGAGTGGATAGAATATAAGGCTGAACTCGGTTAAGTTCATCAAGGATAATAACGCCACCTTTTTCAAGCGCTTCAGTAAACACACTCGGTGTAAAATGCGTCTTGCCGTCTGCTGCGTCTCGTCTTCCAAACCATTCTTCTGGGTCTCGAACAGTTCCGCAGTCAATCTTGATACAGGGAACGCCAAGTTTTTCAGCGATAACTAAAGGCATTGTTGTTTTGCCTGCGCCCGAAGGTCCCACAAGCATAATATTCCAGATATTATCTTTGTCGGTTATCGCTGATGCCATCGTGCGAAAAGTGCTGTCGTCCACCACGAAGCGGTTTTTTGAGTTCTTGTTTTGTAATTCCATTTTTTATTTTTTCTCCTTGTTATTCTTTTTGATTTTGGTGCTTATCTTTTTCCAAAGAAAAGCATGAATATAAACACTATCAGCGAAATCAAGCTAAGAGTCCTTTAGCTCTTGCTCTGACTTTTTTCCAAACTGGGTTTTTCTTGTCCTGGGCAAGGATAACGTCCCTGTCTTCTTCCGTAATTTCCATTAATGCGAACCTTTCGACTGTTCTTTGCTCTTTCGTCTGGATAGAAGGTGCAAGCAAAGTGATTACTCCATTAGTAAGGCGGGGAATAACTTCGCCCTCTTCTGCGGATGGCTCAAGCAACTCAAAGGAACTCTTAAGCGTGTCTCCTGAGCAGTCGCTTCCGTTATGAATATAAAAAGCAGACAAAAGCCCTGCCGCTTCTACCGGCAAGCCCATATGGTTGACTGCGATAAATGCTGGCGAGTCAAGATATTTTATTCTTTCGGCATGGTTTGTTCCGCTGGGCATCGCTGTCATATAAGTTTTATTAGCGAACCTGTACGCAAGAGCGAAAGTGTTGCCCTTAAGCGGCGCAAGCATAACTCCGAAAAATTTCCAGCTCTTGTGGATTCCTTCTGCGAACCCTGAGCGGGTAGTATAGTTAAGGCTAATCTTGTTCATGCCAGCAACAGATGCGCAGTGTGCTTCGAGCGAAGCAATAACAGCGTTCCTTTCAATTCTTTTTACACCAGACGGCTGTTGTGTTAGATACTCAAAGCCAATATGCGTTAAGTCAGCTCTTATGTGAGAAGACGCGCCATCATACCCCCAGCTTTTAGGAACAACGCTGTTGTCGTTATCGTCCAAGATGGTTAACAGCTTGCCAATAAAAGCAGGGTTCACGAGCTTGTCCTTTTCGCTCCTTAGCGGGATATTTTTTACCTTAAAAGTTCCATCGCAAGAGAGCGCGTGCTCTCTTTCTCGGAGCCTGCCTTGATAAGCTGTTGTGCAAGGGTATTTTTCACCACACTTATCACAGACAGCAACTTGATAATTCATATTTCACCTCAGTTCTGCTCTAATATCCAAGATAATACTTTGGCATTAGAGCCTAAAATTCAGGGTCTTAGGCGCAGAAATAGCGCAAAACTGCGTATAGTCTTGCGCTATGCTGTTCATTGTTCTAAGACGGTTACGAAGTGTTTCATCACAAAGTAAGCTATTATTCCCACGGACAAGCACACTAAAAGCTCATTGCTCATAGTGGCAAGGAACAGAAGTAAAAGCATAACATTTGTACTGCCTAAGACATTAAGTCCTTGTTTCAAATCTTGAATTTGTCTGTACTCGTCTCTTGTCATAGTAGTTCCTTTTCAAAGTATTCTTTTGTTAAGTCGGCGAGTTCTTGTACTTCGCTTGGGCTAAGCGCTTCACGCCTAAAAAGATTAAACCCAGTTCTTCCGATATATGCGATAGTAATGCCTCTTTGGTCAAGCACTCTCCACACAGGCTTGTACCTTGTCTGCTTTGCTTTCTCTATTGTAAAGTGCTTGCTCATCTTGCCCTCTCAGCCTTCATTGAACAGCAAAACGTCCTTGCCATCAATAGTTACAAGGTCAACGTCAGCTTCAAGGTAGTACAGGCAGTGGATAAACAAGACACCCACGTTCGCGATAAGGTCAAAAACAGCTCTTTGCGCAGTAGCTCCTTCACCTGGTGGAACAAACTTAATTGGGAAGTCGGCCTCATAAGTTGTGCGTCCGCATCTTGTAAGGCTTTTCACGATAATGCGGTTCTCTGACCCATCTTCTTCGTGCATCTTTCGTACTCTTGGAAGTGCCTCAAGGAGCGGAAGGCTCTTAGCATACTTGTTAGGAGCATGTTCTTGAATTACTGTTCTTCTGTTGTCTTTCACTGCTCGTCTCCTCGCTTTGCTTCCCAGCCGTCAATAATTACTGAGTCAACGTTAGACTCAAGTAGGTACAGAATTTGCACTAACTCTGAAGCAGTACTGCTTACGAGGTCTATAACAGCATCTTCTGGGGTTTTCCCAGTGCCTGTAATGACGCTGTCGTTAACATCATACGAAGCAACATACTCAGCCGCAAAGCCACTTCCACGACTTTCTATAAGGATTAGATTGCTTTGCCCTCTTTTTTTGTATAGCTGTCTTATCTTGTCGAGAGCGTCTGCGTAAGGAAGTATTTGCGCAAACTTGTTTGGACGGAAGCAGCTGTCAATAACGCTTCCTACGCTTTCGTTTTCATCTTTCATGATATTCCTTTCTTAAAGTGCGAAGCCCTGCTGACTATGCGTTCAGCAGGGCTTATGCGATTGATTATTGCTGAGCGCTCGTGCCCATAAGCATTAGCTCGCCAGATTTGAAAGAGTTCACCAAGAACCTGCTAAACTGCTTGTATCCAGCCTTAGCATAGTTGTTGCTGATAATCCCAGCAAGAGCAATAACACCTGCTCTCTGGTCAGGAGTCATCTTGGCAAATGCGTCTAAGAACTCCTGCTGCATCTTGGCGTTGGCTTCCGCCATCGCCTGTTTATCTTGCTCTGTCCATGCCATATCTTATCCTCGTTTCTTAAGCGTGAAGGGGCACGCTTAGACCCCTGCGCATTCTTACGCATATGACTGCACTCAAAGATATTCCTTGAGCGCAGTTACAAGCGTAAGACTGCAGGCACGTCCTTCTGTACATGCCTGCAGTCTTGTCATGTAATCGCTCTAAAGTAACACGTTTCTCAAACTTCTATTCTTCGTCATCATCTTCGTCATCGTCTTCGTCCTCAGACTCGACAACGACAGGTTCAGCTTGGATTTCGACATTGTAAGTGCTTTTAATCCAAGCTTCGACCGCTTCGATATCACCACCAACAAGACTGTAGGTGGTGTCTTTCAGCTGTCCGAAAAGGGCAAAATCGCCAGATTTTTGGATTTGCTGGGCTAATTCAGCCACACACTTAGCTTTAAGCTCGTCAGTAATTTCATCGCTGTTTTCAATAACTGCGGTAAAATCACCAAGCTTAGCAACCAGGCTTGGTTTGCCAAGCATAGTGCGAACTGTGGTGGTCTTGCCTTCCTGCACTTCGCGGAAAGTCTGCGCAATGCGTGATGCAAAACTGTTGCTCACATCGCCTTGTAAGATAATTGTATCTTTCTCAATGCGACCAGAGGCATTTTCAGCACTAAAAGTAAGGTTCGAGCCATCAACAAAAGCAGCGATTTTACTGGCACGACCTCTGCCACCGCCAGAGCTTCCGTTGCTTTCGCGAACGCTTGGGTCAATACCGTTGATAATCTTGTTTGCCTTAGTGATGTACGTTCCAAGAGTGCCAATTGCGCCTGAAGCAGGGAACGAAAGTCCAACTTCGGGTAAGCTGTAGGTCTTAATCTCGGGATTTTCATCTGCTAAGTCCAAGAGTTTCTTGGCGCTGACAAAAGATTTACTGCCATAACGGCACTCTTTCGCCAGAGCTTTGATGGTAAGAGTACCATCAGAATACGTTCCGATATTATCATAAGCTGTCATTATAAACCGTCTCCTCAGCCGGTAAGTGAACGTGCGTAAGGCGTTCAGTTTTATTTTAAGGTTCTGCTCCGCTCTTACGCTTAAGCGGAGTCTGTGTCATCTTAACACAATGGTACAGGCAAGCATGGTTAAACGCTTAAGAGGAACGTGCAAAGCACGAGGAGTAACAGACGACAGAACCTTAAAGGATTGCCTTTCGGACGGTCGCTTGCCTGTACTATTCTATTAAGATGTCAAAGTGCAGATTGTTAAGTCAAGATTTTCAAAATCGGTCTTTATCCGAATTATTGCCATAATTATAACCGTAAGATAATCTTTTGTCAATGACCAGTTTTACTTTTTTGACCACCAGTTTATCTTATTTTCCAAACCAGTATCTGCCGCCACAATTAACCTATACGCAACGACAGATACTGGCGCATATGAATTATCGACCGCCAAGTGCTTTTGCCACAGTCATAGCAAGCTTCTTGCTCGGATAAGTGTCCACATATACATCTTGGGCAGTATATATGTCCCATTCGTTATGGGATACTTTGACAACAGTATACCTGCCTAATTGCACAGTATCCTGCTTATGCTTCTTGGTATAATGGTCAGTTTTGACCCCAAGTTCTTCTAAGTATTGTTGACGTGGTTTTGGCATCTTATGCTCCTTCGTATGAACTTACGCTAAGTTCCACATAGTTAGCCTTGCGAAGATTGCAAAGCCATTTATCAATAAGTTTCCAGCAAGTACTTTCACGCACATCTGGATTGGCAAGCTCTTCATTAGACACAATAACCTGTTCGACACGCTTGAACCAGATATCGTCAGCGAACTCGCCTTCTTCTGATACGCTTAGTTCAACACACACAGTGCCTGGCTTCTGCTTAGTTCGAGCTGTTAGAAGCTCTTGCATTTTGTGCACCTCAGATGTTGATTGAAGTACTTCTAAAATGGCTTCTGCCACTTTTGCGCTATCTTCGATAGCAGAACTCTTGAATACTCTTCGTTTATACATTTTGCGCTCCTTACGCAGTAGCCCTATCGGCAGGACTCAAGCCTGTACGCTCTTACGCACATTACTGCACATTAATCCTCAGATATTAATGTGCAGAATCTGAGTAAAAGTGTCAACTGGAAGTACTTTCAGCAGGGTCAAAGCCATATGGAAAAGCTGCTTGGAACAAGACCGCGTCAGTAAAATTGCAGTCAGAGAAATAAGCGTTTGCAAAAGACGCATATCTAAGGTCTGCGTTCTTAAAACTGCAATTGAAGAAACGCGAAGCTCTGAAGTTTGCAAATCTAAGGTCTGCTTCGTCAAAAGTGCAGTTATGGAAACTGCTCCAAGAGCCATCGAAGTGCTCCATTCTTATTTGAGAGAAGTTCTTGTTCTCAAGATACTTAGATTGCGCACAGCCAGCTACTAAGTACCCTTGAGTTCCCTCTTTTCCATTAGACTTAAGCCATAGCAAGTGCTGCCCCAAAACTTCGGACAGCGCATTGCCTGTTGCTGCAGGAGATACTTCGCTAAGTGGGTTCGGTCGGCGAAGCGCTTTCTTAACGTCTTCGCTAAGCCATGTATTAGACCATGTTTTCATTACTGCTCCTTTTCTTGTACGCTCTTACGCACACTGGCGCACACAATACTTAGTAAGATTATGTGCGCTGTCTGATTAAGAGTCTAAGATTGATACGCAAGTGTCGTATAGGTACTGGTGCAAAGTTGCTCTTGTAAGCACCTTGTTATACTTATCGAAAACGTCATCAAGAATAAAATCTTGAAAAGTTGCTACACCATCTTCGTCTAAGTGCTTCTCAACTCTTCCGCCAAGTTTATTGCAATCTTCTCTATCGCTGACGCCTAAGATGCTGACCTCGGCTGGGCATTTGCGCAGGTGGACACTGGTTCTCTTATCAAGAATTAATGCCATATGCTTATCTCGGCTCAGTATCTTATTTACATGATAATCTACTTCGTCTTGGTCATAGCAAGGTATGCCAAATCTTGCGTTATCGTCTGATAAAAGATATACATCAGAACCATTAATCACGAAATTGTATACTTCGAAGTCATGGCTATACTTCATCTCGCCTTCCTTCCCATATGGATAAGCACTGTGGCTCTCCTGTTCTAAGTTGTTATAAAGTTCTTGTGTTTCCATTATCGTGCTCCTTACACGAAGCCTCTTAGGTTAGGCTTTATACCTATGCGCAATCTTGCACACACTACTGCACACTAACGCTTGCGGGTTAATGCGCAGTGTCTATGTAAGATTTATAGTATCAGTTCCGCAAGACGTAGGGCGTCCTTGTGGAAATCTTTCAAAGCGACCATATTGTCTTCTACGTCAGGGTGCACACGAAGTACTGGCACACCGTTCACTAATTGCGATAAGGCAACTGTTTCACCATGCAACTTAAAACTTAGCACATCTTGAAAACCTTCTAAGTACCATACGATACCCTCTTGACTAAGCTTCTCGCTAAGATAATCAACCTCAGCTTCCGCGAGCACTTGGGCTAATTGTCTTAGCCTCTCTTGTCGTTCTATATTACTTCCGTTCATCTTAACCTCTCTTATGTTTTATTATGCGCAGTCCTACGCACAGTCCTGTACACCAACAATTAAGCTGATGCACAGAGTCTAAGTAGGACTTAATCAAAGTTGCTCTTGACTAAGAACACCTCTCCATATACTGGGTCAGCTTCGGTCGAAGGATATAAGCGCCAGGCGCCCTTATACCGAACCCCTTTGATTACCTTATACTCACTTAGCATTTTCCAATCCCAGTTATTAACAATCATCCAGTACTCGCCATCCTCGTCAGCAGTATCTGGGGGTATCCAACCATCAGCGCACGCTACAACTGCACATGCAGCACTGTGTTCAATTGCTTCGACATACCTGTGTCTCATCTTTGGCTCTCCTTAGCCTGGTGTCTTGCCCGACACCATAAGGGTATACGCAGTCCTGCGCACACTACTGCACACCATGGCTGATGAGCAGTATCTGAGTAGGACTATCGAAGATATGGTCCCGAAGTATCTTTGGTCGGGTCAAAACCTTGCGGGAAGATTGCTCCGTCTAAGATTGCTCCAGTAAAATCGCATCTGCCGAAGAAAGCTCTTGTGAAGGTTGCGTTGCTAAGGTCTGTGTTTTTGAAACTACAATCAAAAAAACTGCATTTTCCTTTGAAATTACTGGACCGAAGGTCTGCACCGTCAAAAACACAGTTTCTGAAATCAACGCTTGTTGCGCTGAAGTGCGCTGCTTGTATTTTGGCAAGATTTTGTCTCGCAACCATCATACGCTTAATGTAACCGTTGACTAAGTACCCTTGTCGCCCCTCAGCACCGTCTGTGCTAAGCCATAAATTATGGCTGTCGATAACATTCGAGAGCGCTTTGACTAAAGCTCTGTCGGAAACCTTGTTGCGGCTCGGTCGATGAAGTGCTTGTTTCACATCTTCGCTAAGCCATGTAGCTGTTTTGTTCATCTTAAATCTCCTTAGTTTTAAGCATCTGTTCCTCGATACTAAGAGGTGTGTCTAATCTTAGGCACAGTCCTGCCCACTACCACTCACGATAATGAGCAGGGTCTGACTAAGATATATGCGTGCTTAGATACTCTGATGTTTCATCACCTCAGCTCTCATGATGTCGCATATGTTTCCCTCACCCTCAAGACACTCGTTTGCGTAGATGGTAGAAGGAAAGTATGTGTTGAAGTACACCTTCTCGCGCTTAGCGTCATACACAGCCTCTGCGAATATGTGCTTAGCGCCGCTGTCGTCAGTATAGATTGCCTCTACTGTGCCGTGCTGCTCGTTATGCTCATATGTTACTGTTGCCATTACTGCTCCATTTCTTACGCGCCTAAGATGGTACGCGTATCTTAGCATATATACGCACTTAAGCATATACGCTAAGATATGGATACTATCTTAGTTAGAATCTTAGGTTATTAAGGTTGACCGCGTTTAATTAAGTTTCGCGCGGTGTCAATTTCGCGCGGTTAAGTTTCGCCGTCGTCATCGGTGTCGGTGTCTTAAACGTAAAATAACCGCGCGATACACCGCGCGGTTATTTTACTCAGTTTCGAAATCGATCGGTTTATTCGATTTCGTCGGTTTATTCGATTTCGTCGATTTCGTCGATTTCGTCGATTTCGTCGATTTCGTCGATTTCGTCGATTTC
>LFRM01409625.1_pt1 | contig 48103 bp, 42 predicted proteins | sample 618341 | NCBI WGS metagenome assembly LFRM01 (sample SAMN03654438, study PRJNA283298) | anaerobic digester metagenome | isolation source: pool of bioreactors CSTR01a, CSTR02a, and CSTR03a thermophilic anaerobic... | place: Denmark: Kgs. Lyngby | collected 2014-05-21 | reverse complement strand
TATAAAAAAGGAAAAAAAGTTAACGGTATTCCTGTTTTAGGCGGTATAGACGATGTGGCTGACGTTGTGGAAAGAAAAAGCATTGATGAAATAATCATTGCGATACCTTCTGCAAAACCTGCGGTATTAAACAGAATTTATGAGCAATGTGTTAAAACCAAGTGCAAGGTTAAAATACTTCCATCAATGTCGCAGCTGATTGATGAAACAATAATGCTTAAGAGGGTTAAGGACGTTGATATAGAGGATTTACTTGGAAGAGAGCCGGTTGTTGTAGATTTGGAAGGAATTGCAGGGTATTTAAGTGGAAAGGTTGTATTGGTTACCGGTGGCGGTGGTTCTATTGGTTCGGAGCTTTGCAGGCAGATTGCATCTTTCGGGCCACAAAAGCTCATAATGCTGGATATTTATGAAAACACTCTTCACGATATATATAATGAATTAACAAGAAAGTATCCTGCNNAACTACGAGAACAACCTGCATGATATATATACTGAATTAACAAGGAAATACCCTGAACTTGATATTATGCCTGTTGTTGCAAATATCCGCGAAATGGACAGGCTTAAGGAAATATTTGATGAGTACAGGCCGAATATAGTGTTCCATGCTGCGGCCCACAAGCATGTGCCGCTGATGGAGAACAACCCCGAAGAAGCGATAAAGAACAATGTATTCGGAACATGGAATGTGGCCCACTGTGCGGATATGTATAATACCGACAGGTTTGTTCTTATTTCAACAGACAAGGCTGTAAATCCGACGAATGTCATGGGTGCGACTAAACGTATAGCCGAAATGATAATCCAGGCCCTTGATACGAAAAGCAAAACAGAGTTTGTTGCGGTGCGCTTCGGGAATGTGCTGGGAAGCAACGGAAGCGTTATTCCGTTGTTCAAGAAGCAGATCGAACAGGGCGGGCCGGTTACCGTTACGCATCCTGATGTTACAAGGTTCTTTATGACAATACCCGAGGCTGTGCAGCTTGTCATTCAGGCCGGTGCGATGGCCGAAGGCGGCGAGATTTTCGTTCTGGACATGGGTGAGCCGGTTAAAATTCTTGATCTTGCAAAGAACCTGATAAGGCTTTCGGGTTTTGAACCGTACGAGGACATAGACATTGAAATAACGGGCTTAAGGCCCGGTGAAAAGCTGTATGAAGAGCTTCTTCTGAACGAGGAAGGCCTTGAGGCTACAAAACATAACAAGATATATATAGCAAAACCCTTGCATATTGATTACGAGCTTTTGGAAAGAGAGCTGGAAATATTGAAACAGAAGGTTTACAAGTCTTCAGACAGCAATGAAATAAAGGAATATGTAAAAGTTCTGGTTCCGACATATAAGATGGCGCAGTAGAGCTCAAAACTCCCTTGAAACGGGAGTTTTTTTGTGCCTTCCGGGAACTTTTTCTAATAAAATTTTGTCAAAATATCATATACAATATTTTCTAACATTGATATAATATAAATGAAAAAATTTCATGCAAAGGAGAAAACGAAAGATGAAGGTAAAATCGGTATTACTCTCATTTCTTATTGTTTGTTTGGTATTATCCCTTAGTTTTTCATCCTATGCGCTGCCTGTAAATGTAACACTCCAGGAAAAGGCGGAGTTTTTGGAGACCCTCAGAATTCTTGTAGGAACGAACGGTGATTTCAGGCTGAATGAAAAACTGACCAGGGCTGAAGCCGCCACCTTTGCAGTAAGGGTTCTCGGGCAGGAATATCATGTACTGCTTAACGCCGAAACCTACAAGAAAGCATCGGCGAAATTTCCTGATGTTGAAACAAACCTATGGTATGCACCGTATGTCGGCTATTGTACGCAAATGGGGATTCTTTCCGGCGATACAACGGGTAACTACAAGCCATATGAATATATCACTGAGAAAGCCTTTATAAAAATTATCCTGGGCACATTAGGCTATGAAATGAACACCGACTATACCTGGCCGAATATTTATAAAAAGGCATACGAGGTAGGACTTGTAACAGACCTGGCATACATTGCGAAAGTGGATGATAATACCGATTTTAAACGTTCAGATGCTATTAACATAATTTATAATGCATTGACGCTGAAGGAAAAGACAACGGGCAGGGAACTGTTTCACAGGCTGATAGATGCAGAAGTAATAACCAAGGCTGAAGCTGTGAAATTGGGCTTTATAGAAGATGCGGTTGAAACCGAAATAGAAGAGATCATAGTATTTGATCAGGAAACTGTGTCCGTTGTATTCAATGAGCCGGTTAAGTCCATCGACGACATATACATATACAAGGCAGTGGACGAGGACCAGGAACTGGTGTTTGAGATAGAAGACACAGGCGAAAACTTCATTCTTCTGAAAACAAAGAAACATGCGCCCGGTGTGGAATACACGATTGAAATACAGGGAATTAAAGATGCGGACGGTAATGTGAAGGACGTTCTTTACGGCGCATTCATCGGTGCCGTTCCCGACAAGGTTGAATCCGACTTTTTCAGGCTCCAGAAGATAGAGCCGGTAAACGGAAAATCGGTTAAGCTGTATTTTACCCATCCTGTGAACATTAACAGCGAGAACAGCTTGTATTACACAATATACGATGATTACAACGATAAGTTCGCAGAGGGCAGCAAGGATCAGCTTCTTGCCAGGGTTGTTGCCTCCGAGGACAACTGCGTGCTGTTGAGCCTGAAGGCAGGTTCGTTTGAAGAAGACAGTGTTTACAACGTTGTAATCAGCGGAGATATGACAAGTGCCTACGGAGTTAAGCTGAACGATGGCATGAATGACGAAATGAGCTTTAAAGCGATTGCAGGAGAGTCGGATTACTTCCGCCTTGAAGCCGTTTTTGCCTATGACAGGGAGACTTTGCTTTTGAGTTTCAACAAGGAGGTTAATCCCTTCCTTGCACAGCAGGTGTATAATTTCTACCTGACGGATGAGAATAACAAGCCGATTAAAATTGAACAGGTAGCCATAGAAAGCCAGGGGCCCAACACCGGAACTGTTCTCTATCTGAACATTGAAGGCAAATTTGTAAAAAATGCATTGCATTATTTAACCATTAACAACCTGAATGATGTTACAAGGCAGGAATACATAACCGAAATGACCTATTCCTTTAAAGCCGATTACAGTTTTTCGGACAGTTTTGATATACAGGATGTTGACGCAAAAGACAGGCAGACAGTTGAGGTTTATTTCACAAATATTCCCGATGCAAACAGTGCCGCAAATGAAAGTTATTACTTTGCAAGGTCGAGGCGCAGCGGAGATAAGGTTTATCCCGTCCGTGCACTGTACGATCCTGCAATACATCCGTACAAAGTGGTGCTGTATTTTAACGAGGGCGATTTAACAGCGAACAGGGAATACGAGATTAACGTGAGCTACATGTTCAAGGATTACCTTGGCAATGAAATAGGCAAGAATATCTACGATTACTTCACCGCTTCATCGGAAGCAAAAACAGGGCCGTCCATTGTGGAAGCAGTACCCATTTCCACCGACGCAGTTAAACTTGAGTTTGACAAGGAACTGGCTTTTAACCAGAACAATCTGTCGCCGTCGAACTATACCCTTGAGTACAGTTATAGCGGTATGAACATAAGAAAAGTTCCTTTAAGCGTGCTGTATGTTAATGCAAGGACCCTGGTTCTGAAGTTTGACAAGCTCGAGTATAAAGTGCCGTACACACTGAAGTTCACAAGCATTGTGGACTATACCGGCACTTCCTTCAAGGTAACCGGTGATGGCAGGAACTATGTAGAGTTCCAGCTTAAAGAGAATCAATAGGAAAGAAGCAGTCAGATGATAAGAAAATCAGTCATGCCTTTTTAAGAAGCAAATAAGGTATGACTGATTTCTTTATTTGCTCATAAACATTCTGAAGAACATGTTATACTATTTAGATATATTAGGTGGTTTGCGAATTGTATGATGATGTTCACCCAATTCCTGTTCCAGGTCAAGGAGCCATAAAATGCTTACATTCAGTGAATCTGCAATAGCCACAAGTTCAATATCCGTCACGGGCCGGGTTTTGGCTTCGATTTTTGAAATGGTGGTTTTCTCCAGCTCTATGCCTCTTACTGCAAGGCGGGCCAGTAAATCCGACTGGGTTATTTTGGGTCTGGTCCTGTGGCGTGCCTGGCGAACCCGATCACCTATTAAATTTTTTGGCTTTTTATCTTTCATACAATCAATCCCCTGGCTACCTTTGTACAAACTTGATTATACAGCAAGTTTTTTGATATAATTTGCTTATTAAGCAAGTTTTATAAAACGGGTGGAGATTTTCATGGAAAAAATTGAAACACGTATAGAAAAGGTACGGAAGCGCCTTGATGCTCTTATTGAAAAGACAAACAGCTGCAGTGACACAAGAGTTATAAAACTGAGCAGAAAACTGGACAAAATCATATGCAGTTATTTTCAAAATAAACGGTAAACAGTCCCGGGAAAATAACATATAAAGGTTAATTGTTTTCACAGATGAACAGATCATTTTTCGGGTACACACCACTGTTTTTTAACAGAATCCATCGGTTTTTTTCCTTTTTTATGCCTTTAGGAATTTGTACAATATAACTACAAAACAAACCATGAGGGAGGTCTTTTTTATGAAAAAAGCACTATGTGCTGTTATGGTTCTTTTCATGATCCTTTCGATCTCAGCATGCACTACATCAGGCAATACTCCAAAAACACCTGCTGAGCCTACAAAGGCTGCAACAGAACCAACAAATAAGCCCGAAAAGATTGAAATGAGAATTATGTGGTGGGGGTCACAGACCAGGCACGACAGGACCATGGCTGTACTTGACCTTTATACACAGAAAAACCCCCATATAACTTTTAACCCGGAGTTTATGGGCAGTAATGATTACTGGCAGAAACTGAACACTCTTGTTGCTGCAAATGATGTTCCGGACGTATTCCAGATAGGAAACAACTTTTTGACATATTATTCAGCAATAGAACCGCTGGATGAGTATACAAAGAACGGATTAATCGATGTATCGGACACAAATGAGAACTTCCTGTCAACCACCAGGATCAACGGAGAACTGCTGGGAATATCCCTGGGAACAAACTCACTGGCCCTGCTTTATGATCCGGCTATTTTCGACCAGGCAGGTCTCAGTTATCCTACCACTGACTGGACATGGGATGAGTTCGAACAGGCTTGCTACACAATCAAGGACAAGACAGGCCTGTATGGAAGCAGTATGCTGAATGACTTCTTCATCGGATGTATTATTTCCATACCCCAGTACGGCACAAATGAAACATTCTACAACGAGGATGTAACAGGACTGGGCTACAAGGACGACCAATTCTTCGCTAATTACCTGCAGATGAAATACAATCTGACAAAGGCCGGTGCATATCCTACACCCGGAGAACTGGCAGAAATTAAGGACATTGAAGGCGACCTGATTGTAACCGGAAAAGCAGCCATGACATGGGTTCACAGCAACCAGCTTGTTGCTGTTATGAATGCGGCAAACCGTCCCCTGGCTATTACCGTTCCTCCGAAGAGAACCAAGGACGGACCTTCAGGATTATGTATCCGTTCTTCACAGGCCATGAGTATTTACAACAAGTCCAAGTATAAGGATGAAGCGGCTAACTTTATCAGCTTCTTTGTAAACGATATCGACGCAAACAATATTCTTGACGGCGAACGCGGCGTGCCGATCATGGGCAAGGTTCGTTCGGCCCTGGCAGAGAAAGCAGACGATGCAACCAGGCAGATGTACGAGTTTGTTGATTTGGCAGGCAAGCTCGCAAGCAACCCGCCGCCGGTAGAGCCTGCAGCACAGATCGAGATCCAGGATGTTATCACAAGAGTTAACGAACAGGTTATCTTCGATCAGATTACTCCTCTTGAAGCAGCCCAGATAATGAGAAAAGCAGTTGAACAGGCTCTTCAGAGATCAAACTAAGCAGGCATTATTAACTTAGTTTAACCGCTGAACTCCGTTATGCTTCAGGCAAATGCTTATTTGCCTGAAGCATAATTTAAAGGAAACAAAAGAGATTTTTGGAATACTGCATGTATTAACTAAAAAATAGATCTGAAGGTGGTTTTATATCATGAAAAAAGCCCCGAAAGCCAAAACTGCGGTGAAAAGCCTCAAATCGGGCAGATGGACGCAAATAGTCAACAATGACAATATAGCAGGTTACTTTTTTATCCTGCCATGGTTGATAGGCTTTTTATCGTTTACCATATTACCTATTTTTGCTTCATTGTTTCTGTCGTTTACGTCGTATAACCTGACTTCAAGCCCGAAATGGGTTGGAATAGAGAATTATGTAAGAATGTTTACCGACGATCCCCTGTTTTTCAAGTCGATAAAGGTGACTTTGTATTATGTGATATTTGCAGTTCCCCTTAAGGTGGGGTTTGCCCTGCTGGTTGCGTTCCTGCTTCACCGCAGAAGCAGAGCCGCGAACTTCTATCGTTCGGTTTTCTACCTGCCGTCATTAATCGGTGGAAGCGTTGCAGTTGCCCTGATATGGAAGGATATTTTCAGCATTAACGGACCAATCAATTCCCTGTTGAAGATCTTTGGACTGAAAGGTGTTCAGTGGCTGGGAGACCCGAGATTTGCCATATGGACGCTGATTGCGATGACAGTATGGCAGTTTGGATCGTCAATGATCATATTTGCTGCAGGTCTTAAGCAGATCCCAGAAACATATTACGAAGCAGCAAAGATTGACGGTGCAAGCCGCTTTCATTCCTTTATATATATAACCCTGCCGTCCTTGTCGCCGGTTATTTTCTTTAATCTTGTGATGCAGATGATTAACGCCTTTATGACATTTACACAGGCGTTCCTGATAACACTGGGAGGGCCGCTTGACAGCACGCTGTTCTATGCCCTGTACCTGTACAGGCGCGCATTCGCATACTTTGACATGGGTTATGCCAGTGCAATGGCATGGATACTGCTTATCATAATTGCTGCAGTAACCGCGTTGGTGTTCAAGTCGTCACAATATTGGGTGTATTACGAATCAAAGGAGAAATAGAAAATGAGTGAAAAACTTAAAAAAAGATTTGGGAACCTGATTTATCATATATTCGTAGCCTTTTTCGCCTTTTTGATGGTGTACCCTGTTTTGTGGATGATTTTCGGCTCCTTCAAGACCAGTACACAGATTCTTAATGAATCGCACAGGCTTTTTCCCACAGAACTGAACTGGGATAATTACATCAAGGGCTGGAAAGGCTTTGGGGGTATTACGTTCGCTACATTCTTCAAAAACTCCGTATTTGTTACGGTTATAGCTACGCTGGGAGTAACCATTTCCTCGGCGATGGTTGCATACGGGTTTTCCAGGATACGGTTCAGGGGAAGGGGCATAGCCTTTGCATGCATGATGGCAACACTGATGCTTCCGGGACAGATACTCCTTATACCCCAGTATATTCTTTTTCAAAAGTTGCAGTGGATAAACACGTACAAACCGTTAATCGTACCGTCGTTTTTCGGAAGCGCGTTTTTTATCTTCATGATAATGCAGTTCATACAGGGCCTGCCGAAGGAACTGGATGAAGCGGCTATCATTGACGGCTGCACAAGGTACAGTATTTTTACAAGGGTTGTACTTCCATTGATCGGTCCCGCAATAGTTACCACCGTTATAATCAATTTCTACTGGAAATGGGACGATTTCATGGGTCCGCTCCTGTACCTGAGCAGACCTCAGAAGTATACCGTTTCGATTGCCATTAAGGCCTTTGCCGACGCAACAGCGTCAACCGACTACGGTGCAATGTTTGCGATGTCAACCCTGTCACTTTTGCCGGTGTTCACGATTTTCCTGTTCTTCAACAGGTACCTGATAGAAGGGGTAAGCACAACCGGACTGAAAGGCTGATTATGTAAAGCAGGCCGGAAAATCTTGATGGTTGCCGGGCTGTTATATAAAGTGATATGATGGTGATATTGATTTTTTCTGTGGGGGGGACTTTTAATAAAGGCCAGATCAGGAAACATACGGATAAAAATGGGGAGTGGTTTTTCAGCCATTCTGGTCATTGAAGCCATTTTTATCTGTATTGTTTCTTTTATTTCAATCAACCTGTTTTATCATAAGCATACAGAGCTGTTGTACAATGAGTCGGCAGAAGTACTGAACCTGTATTTTTCCAGGGTTGAAGACCGCTTAAGGGAAGTGGAGAACCTGTCGTTCAGTATTCTATCCGATCTTACCATTCAGGAGCATTTCAATAACATAAATGATTACGGGGAAACCTACGAAGGGTATATGTCGCAGCAGAAAGCAAGGAACAAACTGCTGTACAAGCTGTTTCTTGTTGAAGGCATCGAGTCGATTGAATTCATAGACAACAACAACCAGGTAATCCATGCGGGCTACAAAACAAAAGTCCAGCCTTCAGCGGATATTGAAACGGCAAAGAAAATTGCTTACGAGACGTATGGAACGGGCACCTGGGAGACGAATCTTTCTGGTGACGGAAGTATTTCATTTGTAAGGCTCATAAGGAGTATTACGAACCCCGGTTTCAATCCCTTGGGCGTCCTGGTTATAAATATTGACGTGAACAGCTTTATGTCTTATTCCTCGGTGATTTCGTCGAAATTTCATTCGGATATACTGATTATTGCAGGGGATGACCTGGTCTATTCGGCCGGGCAGCATCCCGTAAATGCAGAACTGCTGTCCGCTGATAATTATTTTCCTTACAAGATCAAAAACATTGACGGGGAGAACTACTTCATTACCGAAAGAAAGACAGACTATGTTGACTGGAGATTCATCAGCATGATACGCTGCGATGAACTGCTCGCAGACATAAACAACCTGAAACGGTTAGTCATCGTTATATTCATTCTGTCGATTGTATTGTCAACGGGTATCGGGTTCAATTTCTCCGGCCTGATTACCAGGACCCTGGTCAGGCTGTCCCGTGGAATGAAGCATGTGGAAAAGGGTGATTATAACGTGGTCCTGGCCGAGCCGGACGGGAGGCTGGATATAGAGGAAGTATCACAGCTGCGCCATAATTTCAACATCATGGCAAAGCGGATTGATTACCTTGTTAATGATGTTCTGAAAAAGGAGATCAGGATCAGGGAGTTTCAGTACAAGATACTGCAGCAGCAGATTAATCCGCATTTCCTTTACAATACTCTCGACACTATCCACTGGATGTCACTGGGTTACGGCTGCGATAAGATTTCAGACATGGTAAGGTCGCTGAGCAATTTGTTCAGGGGGGCGCTGGAACTTGAGGATATCGTGACGCTGAACGAAGAAACAAGGTTTTTAAAGGACTATATTACCATCCAGAAGATACGTTTTGAAGAGAGGCTGGATTTCAGGATGGAGATTGATGACGAGTACCTGGGCTTGCTGATTCCGAAGCTGACTCTCCAGCCCATTGTGGAAAACTCGATCAATTATTGCCTTGAAAAATACGAAGGGATATGCAGCATCCGGATTGAATGCCGGAAAAGAGACAGCTGGGTGGAACTTAGTATCAGTGACAACGGCCCCGGAATGGAACAGGAATTTGTAAGAAAACTGTTAAGCGGTGAAAGCAAACCCACAAAAACAGGGATAGGCCTTAAGAACATAGACGAGAGGCTCAGGATTTTCTACGGCGATGAATACGGGATTATTATTGAAAGCGGTATTGGAAAAGGTACTACGGTTATAATCCGGGTTCCGACTGATGAAAAGGCATCGGCCTGATAACGGGGGATTTTATGTATACTCTTTTGATTGCAGATGATGAACGGGCAATACGCGAGGGAATTTCAAGGTCGGTCAGCTGGTCCGATATCGGTATCGGAAGGGTTTTGCTTGCAGCAAACGGCAAAGAGGCGTATGACATAATAATGAAGGAACGCCCGGATATTGTTCTTACCGATATAATCATGCCGGTTTATACGGGCATTGAGCTGGTTGAAAAGGTGAAAGACACGATGCCCCAGGTCCAGTTCATAATACTCTCGGGGTATAATGATTTTGCCTATGCCCAGAAGGCGATCCAGAATGAAGTGAAACAGTACCTTCTGAAGCCGTGCGATGCCGAAAGCATCAGGAAAAGTGTTCAGAAGGCGGTTTCCCGTATCCGGGATATCGAAAAAAAAGAGCAGTTTATAGCTTCAATGAAGGAAAATGTTGAGAAACTTTTTCCACAGGCAAAGGAGCAGTTCTTCCGCGACCTTGTTCACGGTTCACCGAATACCCAGAACATCGAAGCGTACAAGGAATTGTTTAATGTACACGATGGCCCGTACCGGATGCTGCTTTTTAGAATAGACGATAATGATTATGTGAAGCTGCTTACGTTGAAAAGCCTTGTGGAGCGGAATTTCGGAGAGGAAAACGTAACTTTCTGCATTATAATCAACACCGCGGTCGTGCTTTTGACAACCCTTACCGGCTTCCACGAATTGTCCGGGCTGGTTGAGAAAACCCAGAAGCAGTGTTACGCCAATTTCAATATAGAAGCGACGGTGGCTGTAAGCAGCGAGGGCTGCATTTCAAACGCGGCGCAGATGTACAAGGAGATAAGGGATATTATAAGGTTCGAGTTTTATCTCGGTGAAGGCAGGATTATAACGAAGGATGATATCAGCGTATTCAGGAACGACTATTCGCTTGACACCGGGATCCAGACAGAAGAGCTTTCAGCGGCAATCCGTACGGGTAATATTGATTCGGTAAAGTCAATAACAAACTGTGTTTTCAACGCATACAGAATGAAAGGGTATGACATCAACAGAATCCGGGCCTGCGGGATTGAACTTTTTATCATTGTACTGAAGCATTGCGAGGACTGTGAGATTAATGCCTGGATTAAAAACATAACAAGGATTAACGAATGCAATACCGCTTCGGAAATCAAGCAGTTCATCCTTGATTTCGCGGTTAAGCTGGCCGAGCGTACGTACCAGTCGGTTATCAGCAGCCAGAACAGGGTGATTGAAAAGGTCATAAGGTATGTACACGAGAACCTGGACGATGAAAACCTTTCTCTTCAGCATATAGCGTCAGACATCCTTTATCTGAACGTTGACTACCTCGGAAAACTGTTTAAAAAGGAAACGGGAATGCGGTTTTCGCAATACCTTCTGAAGGTCAGGATGGAAAAGGCGAAGGAACTTATAAAGGCATCATCCGGCGACATAAAGGTATACGAAATTGCCAATGCGACAGGCTTTTCGAATAACCCGTCGTATTTCACGCAGGTGTTTAAGAAATATACCGGCTGCGTTCCGAAAGAATTCAGGGAGACGGGAAAACAGGAGGAAAAGGATTCAGGATGGCTCCCGCTGTAGACTAAACGCGGGAGCCTTGTTTTTCAGAATTTCTTCAGTTTCTCATAAACCTTGCTTTTCTGGCTTTCGCTTATGTTGCTGCAGTTCAGAGCCCTGTTGTAGTATTCCTTTGCGGCCTGATAATCCTGGATCTGGTAGTGCTCGTGCAATTCGCCGAGGGCTATCCAGTACGCCGCGGTATCGGGATTCTGCTCTGACAAATGCCTGAATACGTCAATAGCCTTCCGGACATTTCCGAGATCCGAGTATATCCAGCCGAGTGAATTCCACACATCATAGTCCTTCGGCTGAATCTCAAGATATTTTTCATAATAGGCTGCGGCTTTTGCCTTATCAGTTGAGGCATAGAGTTTCGCCAGTTTCAGCATTGCGCCTGCATGGGAGGAATCAAGGTTCAGGACCTCAAGGAACAGCCTTTCTGCCCCGGCGGTATTGCCGCTGTTCAGCTCTGCAACCGCCCTGTCATAGACATCGGTGGGATTTGAATTCTCCATGAGGATTGTAACCATGTTTTTTTCACGGACGAAGTCAACCTCTGCACCGAATATTTCGGTTATGAACCTGACAGGGACGTGAGTCCTGTTGTATCTTACCTGTATCGGAACATCCATTTCACGATCCACGCCGTTTACCCGGATGATATTGCTGTCGTTCCTCATTTCAACCCTAATATCGCCTTTCAATGCCCAGATTGTGCCGGTTGCAGAATCCCAGCCAACAACAGCGCCAACAGCTTCCATAATGCCTCTTAAAGGAACCATCGTTCTCTGGTTGTAAAAGTACGGATCGGTATCAAAGAACATTTCCCTGCCGTTCAGCTGGATACGTACCGGTCTTTCCTTTTTCTTCGTGATTACTATCGCATTGCTGAGTTTCCTGGAGGGGGATGTAATAATTTTATTCTCAAACATCAATGCCGAAGAAGCACCGCCGTCCAGGTTCATAGCATTTTTCAGCCGCATATCCTTCAGTATCGAAGCAAGTTCGGACAGGGTCACATTATTTACCGTACCCATTACAAGAAATCCGTCCCTGCTTTCACCGATAAAACTTCTTTGGGCCCGGCCGGCAAATTTAACGTCTGTAAAGCCTTCCTTTGCAGCATTAAGCGAAATCTCGCCGTTCTTTAAAAGGGTGGGGCCGGCACCGATGGTCGTCCTTACATTTGACCAGTCAATCGGGTTTCCCTTTTTTATTCCGTCCGAAAAATCTATAAGGTGGTAATTGACTTTATAGTCCACCCTGTCTCCTGTTTTGAACAGGGAAGAATACGCTTCAGCCCCGAACACCAGTGTGAATCCGTCGCTGTAAATGGGACTTAAGCCTTTTTGAACGGCAATCACCCTGTTGTTCCTTACGACAATCGCGGTCTTGCTGCCTGCATCCACACTGTCCCCAAAGTCGGGAGTGAACAGGACGTTTGCGTCGGCGGAAGAGTAAACCTGGTTCATACCCCAGACCGACCAGTTATACGGGTAGTCCCAGTTACCGTTGATGGAGCCCGATATTGTCGTATACAATGATTCCATTCTTACCTGGTTATCAACGGTAAAGCCTATCGATGTTCCGTTGTTGCTTATGAATGCATTCCTGCCCTGGGTTTGAATGTTTCCGGCAGGCTGCATGTCGGTGTATGAGTTGAAAAAGGTGCCGTTTATTGCAGCAATAACCTCGGTTTCATTATCCCCGGCACTGTTATATATGTTTTCAAAAGAATCAACAGCTCCGATCCTGCCTTTTGCAAGCACAGCTTCAACCCTTATCCGGGGATCTTTCATGTCTATCCATACGGTTTTGACCTCCCTCGGACCGTCATTAAGCTGGACCTTTACGGTTTTGGTAAAGTGGTTATCGGCTGCCTGGGCGGTGGTTTGAAACAGAACACAGGACAAGAAAATAAAAAGTGACAACAGTAGTGGTAACAAGTTCTTAGCTTTCAAAGTAATCATCTTTTTGACAAAAATTATTAAATTTCGACATAAAAAATTATATCATACCGGCTATACCGACAAAATGTTTTCTTCAAAATTCCCATTTAAATCTTTTTAGGATGATTAAGTTCAGGTTATCCTATACGATAAAATTTGCATGAACAGTAATCACTAACAAATATTGACATTTATAAAACCAAAAATATAATAGTTATAACAGACTTTGCATACCAAAGTTTATTATGATTACTGTTTTTTTACGACTATGAGGAAAGATGAGATTATTTAAGAGTTTTTAGGGAGGTTCAGATTATGTGCACAATGCTTGACAAAAAAGTTTATAGTGTTTTCAAGTTAATACCGCCGGACGGAATCACAATCAGGGAGCTTGAGCGTTCAATAATTAATGATATCAATGGTGAGTACATTTTTAGTTCATTTTGCTCTTTTGATGAATTGCTCGAAACCAACATTTTAATCGGCAGACTTGAACGCAATGATGATACATTATATATAACTGACAGAGGAAGACACTATTTTGAAAAGTTAAAAAGCATATGTGAGCAGCCTTAAACTTAAGAGTATATAAGATAAAGGTCAATGAAACAGGAATACTGCCTGTATTGCGTAAATATTCATCAGCCATATAAATAAGGTATGGCTGTTTTTATTTTGGCAGTATAGAATATGCACAATTACGTTGTTTTGCATTCAGGCCGGGTGGTATAATCTTCGTAGAATATTAATTCACGAAAGGTGAAAAAATTTTACTGAAAAAAGCAAAAGAGAGGCATGTATGAAAAGGATTCGGCTTAAAAATACAAATCTGCGTGTATCACCGATATGCATTGGCACTGTAAACTTCGGCACGTCTGTTGATTCTGAAACAGCCAAACACCAGCTTGACCGATTCTTTGAGCCTGGCGGAAATTTTATCGATACTGCTCATATTTACGGGGATTGGGTTCCCGGGCAAAGAGGGAGAAGCGAAAGGATAATTGGTGAATGGGTTAACGGGAATGGCGTGAGAAAGGATGTTGTGATAAGCACGAAGGGCGGACATCCCGATCTTTCGGACATGGACATTTCAAAAATTACCCCTGAAAGGATAGCGAAAGACCTTGACGAAAGCATTGAATATCTGAAAACGGATTATATAGACCTGTATTTTATGCACCGTGACAATCCCGATGTTCCTGCGGGCGAGTTCCTGGGTGCCCTCGAAGAGGCAAAACAGCAGGGTAAAATCCGGTATTACGGGTGTTCGAACTGGACTCTGCAGAGGATAATCGAGGCCGAAACCTATGCCCAAAAACATGGGTTGACGGGCTTTGTATGCAATCAGCTCATGTGGAGCCTGGTCGACATAAACAGCAGCGGTATCGAAGACAAGACCCTTGTTTTCATGGATGAAGAAACGTATGATTACCACAAAAGGACAGGCATGAACGCAATGGCCTATACTGCCGCTGCAAAGGGATATTTTACAAAACTGTATAACAGGAAAAGCGTGCCCGATCGCATACTGGCGAGGTATGACACCCCGTCGAACAGGCTTATTTTTGATGAACTGGTCAGGATAGCCGAGAAAATGAATGTCAGCCTGATTGAGGTGGAGCTTGCCTACCTGATGCACCAGGATTTTGTGTGCGTTCCGATAGTAACGTTCAGTAACGACGAACAGCTGAAACAGGGCATAAAAAGCTGCGATGTCGGTCTGAGCCCCGACATTGTGAGAAGGCTTACGAGCCTTAAGAGATATGTTATATAGTTATGGCTTACTTTTTCGGGGATTTCAATGTAAGGTACATGTTAAAAACCGCGAGGATCAACAGGCAGCCGCCAAGTACGAATTCGAATACACCTCTGCTCCCGGCGCTGAAAAAACTATAAATGAAAAATGCACCCACTGCTCCGATAACAAGAGACAGAATAATTGAAACTGTTTTTTTCCTCCTCATGATACTTTTACCTCTCTGTTTATCAAGTAAATAATACCAAAACTAAAGAAAAAATCAAATTTAGCAATTCTTCTTCCCAAAACCTTCTTTTAAAATATACGCAAATTCGATATAATCAATAACATAAAAGAGGCAAAAAGGAGTAATTTTTATGGGTATTTATAAGGACCTTTTAGACAGGAAAAAGACTTTGGCTGTTGTTGGTCTCGGATATGTCGGTATGCCTCTTGCAACAGAATTTGCAAGGAAAATTAATATTATAGGTTTTGATACCGATAAACGGAAAATAATCAATTACCTGAAGGGAATTGATGTTACGGGCGAAGTAGGCAATGATGCCCTGAAGAATACAACCGTCCGGTTTTCATATGACGAACGGGTTTTGGGCGAAGCATCTTTCTACATTGTTACCGTACCCACACCCATTGCGGGGGACAAAACGCCCGATTTGAACCCCTTAATCAGCGCAAGTACTTCAATCGGCAGGTACCTTAAAAAGGGTGATTTTGTTGTATATGAATCAACGGTTTACCCGGGAGTAACCGAGGAAATCTGCATACCGGTGCTTGAAAGGGAATCGGGGCTTACTGCCGGCACCGACTTCAAGGTGGGATACTCGCCGGAGAGGATTAACCCCGGTGACAAGGTCCATACCGTTACAAAAGTGTTAAAAATTGTTGCCGGAATTGACGATGAATCTCTTGAGGAGATAGCGAATGTTTACGGTATCATTGTTGAGGCAGGGATTTACAAGGCCGAGAGCATCAGGGTTGCAGAAGCCGCGAAAGTTATTGAAAACACGCAGAGGGATATTAATATTGCCTTTATGAACGAGCTGTCCCTTATTTTCAATAAAATGAACATAAACACGAAGGCCGTTTTGGCTGCCGCCGGAACAAAATGGAACTTCCTGAAGTTTACACCCGGGCTGGTAGGAGGACACTGTATCGGCGTGGATCCTTACTATCTGGCATATAAGGCGCAGCAGATGGGGTATCATCCCGAGATTATACTTGCCGGGAGAAGGATTAACGACATGATGGGCAAATATGTGGCCGAAAATACCGTAAAACAGCTTATAAAAGCCGATAAACAGATCAAGGGCGCCAGGGTCTACATTATGGGCCTGACATTCAAGGAGGATGTGCCCGATACACGGAACACAAAGGTCCTGGATATAATTCATGAGCTCCGTGAATACGGCATTGAAGTTCTCGTGTCGGACTGCGCTGCCGACAGCGAAGAAGTGTACGCCGAATACGGCATTACCCTTGTGGAATATGACGACGTAAAAAACGTGGATGCGGTAATACTGGCAGTTTGCCATAAGCAATACAGGGAAATCACTCTGGACATGCTCAGGGAGAAGTATTCCGTGGGAACACGGGTACTGGTAGACGTAAAAGGAATGCATAAGCCCGAGGATGCGGCTGAGAAGGGATATTTGTACTGGAGCCTGTAATATAAGAAGGGGGGAGAATTTTATGTTAAAGGAGTTCAAGGAGTTTGCGCAGAAAGGCAATGTACTGGACATGGCAATTGGTGTAATCATAGGTTCTGCGTTTGGAAAGATAGTAACTTCGCTGGTGAATGATATAATAACCCCGGTATTGGGAATTTTACTCGGAAAAATCGATCTTAAGGATTTAAAACTTGTAATACGGCCGGCAGCGGGGGATGATCCCGGGCTTGCAGTTTTATATGGCCAGTTTCTGCAAAACATAATAGACTTTCTGATTATTTCGGTTTCAATATTTATTTTTATCAAGCTGATTTCGACATTAAAAACCAGGGCCGAGGCAATAATTAAGGATGAGGCGAAAAAAGGGGACGAAAAGAAGGAAGAGGAGAAAAAGGAAGAGGCTCCGAAACTTTCGAAAGAGGAAGAGCTTTTAACCGAAATCAGGGATTTACTGAAAGGGAAGCAGGATGCTTCGCCTGTTCCGAAAGATGAGTGAGGAAAAGGGTGTTTGAATGGACAGCAGTTCAGCATGGTATGCACTCTTTGTAAAAACAGGGGAGGAAAACAGGGTTAAAGAGCGCCTGGACTACCGCTTTGGCGGGGAACCCGCTGTAATGATCCCGAAAAAGATAATAAAGGAAAGAAAAGACGGGAAATGGTACAGGAGAGTACGTAACCTGTTTCCTGGGTACATCTTTATCCACGGCGTTCTTGACGAGCATAACTATAAGCAGCTGTGGCGTGTTCCCGGGCTTTATAAACTTCTTTGCACCGACAGGGAGCCTGTCCAGATTCCGAGACGTGAGATAGAAGTTTTCAGCCATCTTTTTGACGACGAAGATACGATCCGGGAATCCGACATCTATATGGAAGGCGATAAGATTACCATTATAAGCGGTCCGTTGACATCACTGCAGGGGAGAATTCTGAAGGTGGACAAAAGAAAAGGCAGGGCGCGTGTTCTGCTGGAGTTCCTTGGCGAGGAAAGAATCATAGACCTGGGTGTGAACATTATAGAGCCCGCCAAATAAAAAATATAAGTAACAGGAAGGTAAAAGATATGAATAATCAGGAATTAAAAGCGCTTGCTGACAAGCTGGCCGAGAACATTGAAAAAGTGATTGTAGGGAAAACCGAAATCATTCAGCATCTTTTTATCTGCCTGATCTGCTCGGGACACGTTTTACTCGAGGATGTTCCCGGTACGGGAAAGACAATGCTTGCGAAAACCCTCAGCAGATCGCTGGATTTGGAGTTTAACAGGATCCAGTTCACTCCCGACCTTTTGCCGTCGGACATCACAGGAATCCACTTCTACAACCAGAAAAAGGGAGATTTTGTTTTCAGAAAAGGGCCGGTATTTACTAATATCCTTCTGGCCGATGAAATCAACAGGGCAACGCCGAGAACACAGTCAAGCCTTTTGGAATGCATGGAGGAAAGGCAGGTTTCAATAGACGGCAATACCTATTACCTTGACCCGCCTTTTATGGTCATAGCAACACAGAACCCGGTTGAAACGCTGGGGACGTTTCCGTTGCCCGAAGCCCAGCTTGACCGCTTCCTTATGAAACTGTACATGGGCTATCCTGAAACCCGTGAGGGCATTGATATTCTGAAGAGATTCCAGTATGAAAACCCGCTTGTTTCGATCTCGCCGGTTGCAGGAAAGAAAGACCTTGAAGGTGTGAACGACATTTTCAGAAATACATATGTCAGCGAGGATATTTACTCGTATATCATCCAGATTGTAGAGGCAACAAGGAAACACCATGATGTTCTGCTTGGAGTAAGCCCGCGCGGGAGCCAGGCACTGTTAAAGACAAGCCAGGCCCATGCCGCAATAAACGGAAGGGATTATGTCACTCCGGACGACGTAAAGAAAATGGCAATACCCGTACTGGCGCACAGGGTAATAGCAAGGCATTCGGGAACCGACAGCGGTAAGCCTGCATCCCATTCCATCATAGAGCAGATCCTGCAAAGGGTACCTGTTCCTTCCGAAGACAGGCTTAAAGAAGAGCAGGCAGGTGTTTGAACATGTGGGTTTACAAGCTGATTCTTGCAGCGATTGTCATACTTATGGCAGAATCAATCGCAATAATGAAATACGGGCTTTCAAAAATCAGCTTTGAACGAGAATTCGACACCCTGTATGCCAATTACGGCCAGACCATTCATTTGATCGAAACAATCAGCAACAGGAAACTTTTGCCCGTGCCGTGGCTGAAGGTGGAATCGAGGATTGACAGCGGCCTTCGGTTCGGGCTCCAGGAGGACATGAACATCCTGCAGGACGAATTTCACATCAGTGTTTTTTCAATGCTCCCTTATACGAGGATCATCCGTACCCATAACGTGAAATGCATGAAAAGGGGCTACTACCACATAAAATCGGCAGTACTGACAGCCCGTTCAATAACCGGCACAATGTCCGTAAGCAGGGATGAAACAACCGACGCGAAACTCTATGTTTTTCCGAGGGTACTGACCCTTTCGGAGATGAATTTCCCGTCCCACAGCTGGCAGGGCGACAGGGTTGTAAGGCGCTGGATCCTCGAGGACCCGTTTATTCATGCAGGGATCAGGGAATACAATATCTCCGATCCTATGAAGAACATAAACTGGAAAGTTACCGCACGTTACGGGACCCTTCAGGTGAACAAGTATGATCCTACTGCGCAGCACAGGCTTATGATCATTTTGAACGTGGATACGAAACAGAACCAGTGGACTGTAACCGATGAGCCTGAAAGGGTTGAGTACGGCATATCGGTTGCGGCGACGATTTTCGAATATGCTCATAAAAGCATTATTGAAGCAGGCTTTGCAACAAACGGTTTTCTGAAGGACATGGAAAAGGAACCGATCAGGATAGAGCCCGCAACGGGAAGGAATCACCTGACAAGGATCATGGAAAGTCTTGCCCGGCTGGTCATCCTGAGAAGCGTAACCTTCCATACGCTGCTTGACAGGGAGCTTGAAAAGAATTCAGGTAATATGGATTATCTTTTTATTACCGGTTATGTCGATGATGAAATAGAGGAACGGATCAAAAGATTAAGGGCAAAGGGGAATGCGGTGGAGATACTGAAAATTTAGAAAGGGTGCAGGTTTATCCTGCAGTCTTCCGTTGCGTTTCCGTAAACTAAGTTTTAAATAACGATAATATTCAAAAAGGATGTAATTATGAAAAAACAGGTCTTGTTAAGATGGTTATGGTGCACACTGGAATACTCGATATATTTTCCGCTGGTTATAATACTGGCGGGTGCCGTTTTGCCTTATAACTCGGCCGTTATTGTTCCGCTGATGCTTCCCTTGCACCTGCTTGCCGGTCTTGTCTTCACCTCGGTGCTTAAAAATTTCAGAAATTATCTCGCCGCCCTGGCGGGGGGCGCCTATGTAATTCTTGTGGTAGTCGTCTGCCGTGTTTTGTTCATGTCGGGCTACATCCAGGAATACATAGCCGTTATCGTCGGAACGGTGTTTTTCTATACCTGGGGCGTAAAGGCGGGTACGGGTGAGGTTGCGGACAGGATTTTCCTGTATTCGGTCGGTCTTTTTATTCACCTGGTATCGCTGTTTTTTATAAGCAATATTGATGTTCTGAAGCCGTTTTTCAACCTTGCCATGTGGGTTTCGATTCTCTACTGCATAGTAGGGGTTCCGCTGGCAAACAGGCGCTTTTTGATAAATGAAACCCATGAAAAGAGCAGTCTCAGAACCATACCCGGCACTGTCAACAGGGGCAACAGGATTATTGTTATAATGACCCTTGTGGGCATTATTATCCTGTCGTTCTGGCAGGCCCTTCTTGACGCGGTCAACTTTATAGCTGAATCGTTATCCTGGTTGATACAAAAAATAGTGGATCTGCTTGGTTCGCTTTTCCAGTCCGAAGAAGGCGGAACGACAGGCCCCCAGGGTATGGAAACGCTGCCGCCCGTAGAGGAACAGAACTCCATAATTACCCTGATACTGAACATCATATCCGTGCTTTTGCTCCTGCTGGTACTGTTTTTGATTATCAGGTACCTGGTGAGGAACTATAAAAAAATATACCAGGCATTGTATAACCTGTTGTCTTCCCTTTTTGGCAGGTTCCAGAAGTGGAGTTCAACCGAACAGGGATACTTCGACCGTGAGGAATCGCTGCTGAAAACCGAGTTCCAGAGAAGGCCGTCCATTTTCAGAAGGCTGTTTAAGCGCTATCCAAGATGGCGGGATATGAAGGACAACGAAAGCAGGGTAAGGTTTATTTATACAAGGTTTGTCCTGGATTATATAAGAAAAGGCATGAGATTCATGCTGTCGGATACTCCGTCGGAGGTTGCTGACAAGGCCCGGAGAATTGACAGGGAAGCCGGAGAGGATCATTCACTTCTTGAAAATGTATATAACGGTGTACGGTACGGCAGAAAGCCTGTGGATGATGAAACGGTGGGCGTGCTGAAAGACAGGTATTTGTAAAGAACAATGGCCCTGATATGGGATCAGAGCCATTGCCAATGATTATTCTGGAGGTATTCGGGCTAAAAACAAACGAAACTGCTGATATTCTCCAGATCAGTTCCGAAGTATACCCAGTTGAATCCAGTCCAGCGCCATCCCGCCACCGAGCGTGGCCCTGCAAATACGAGCCATGCCCAGAACTGTCTGCCGTTTTCAAGCCAAAGGTATACAAAACGGAATAAGCATGGCCGGATTGAGCCGGGATCTACAGCGCGGGTGGATATGCCAGCATCCCTCCTTGAAGGAACAAATGAGGGCGGGGGTCCCTGCGGAGGTCCCTGTTGCCCGGGTGCACCTGCCGGAGGTCCAAATGGGGGAACGTCCTGTCTGCCGGGTGGGCTGAAAATCGGACCAAATCTCCCCGGGGGTCTGCCCGGTATTATCTGCTGCCTGAAAAATCTGTCTATCGGAAGCTGTGCCTGGTATCTTTCATCCGGCATATTCATCACCACCTTATTCGGAACTTGTACTATATACTATGATTAAAAAGCAAATTTGGACACTGTTATGTAAATTAAAATTATAAAAAACGCCCCGGGAAAGAGCCCGGGGCAGCCTGCTGAATCTGCGTCCGCCGTATGTTTGCTGTTTTTATATCTATTTTACGGCCTTTATTACCGTGATAAGTTTCAGAAGAGCTTCTGCAAAGGCGTCTTCTGACAGCTCGTTACCCGATTTGTTTACAGACTTTTTGCCGTCGAACAGGTAGTTTGCGTCAGAGGCCAAATCACCGGTTATAACGTCTTTCGGCGCACCCACGGTATTGAATGAAATAAACCCGTCAAGGACGAAGTTTGTTTCAATTCCGCTGAAAGCGGTAAAATCCAGGTTTCCTCCTGCGTTGTTGTATGCGATATTGTTTTTTGCCATGACGCTCGGGTTGCTGTTGCTGATGAAACCTACGGCACCGTTGTTAAAAGCTATGCTGTTTCTTATAACATGCGGTACGGCGATGCCTTCCCCGCCGAGCTTGAACCCGTTCTTGTCGCCTCTGCCGACTTTACCGTTAGTAAGGGTCCCGTTTTCGTAAGCTATGCAGCTGTCTATAACAACAGCGCCGATTTCGCCGGTACCGGCCTTTGTATAGAGATCCCAGCCGTCGTCAATATTATGATGGGAAATGCAGCCAATGAATTCATTGCCGACGCCGGAAGTGATTTTTGCCGCAAAGCCGTCGGCATTGTTTTCGGACGGGTCGCGGTTGTCGAAGGATTCACAGTTGATAATCCTGTTGTATGACGGCCATTCGGATTTATCTGCGGATGAATCGGTCCGGCTAATCTGTAGCCCGGTGTCTCCATGCTCGTAAAAACGGCAGTTGACGATAGTGTTGTGGTTTCCACCGATGGTAAAACCCTTGCAGTTCGGAGCCGACCTTGCAAAGTCAATGCCTTCAATGTGCCAGTAATTGCCGCTCAGAATTACGCCATCGGATTTTTTGCCGAAATCTATGACCGGTCTTGTATAGGGTGCTGCAATCATGTATTTTCTGTTCTCAGAGGTTCCGTCGTTGTATTTCGGTATTACGAGGGCAGAATCCCTCTTATACACACCGCCGAGAAGAATTATCTTCTGCCCTTCCCTGGCAAAGGCCGCAGCCGTGTCGAGGTCGAGAGGATTTGTCCTTGTTCCGTCGCCGTCGGGTGTTCCTTCCGGGGACACGTAAATATTTCCGTCTTCCCTGTATGTTCTCATTGCAACGGTGAAGTTCCGGATTATCTTGTCGTACGACGACAGATTCTGCGTATCGTCGGGCAGGAAGATCAATGTAAACGGGTTATCGCTGTTTTTCTGAAGTTTTGTATCAACTGAAAATGTTTCGCCGGATTTTACTTCCGCATTCTTTATCAGAACCTTGCCCCCCTGTTTAACCGTTAAAATACCGTTTACATTTGATTTTACAAGGACTTTGTATTCCTCCTTCGGGGTTTTGTCAAGGGAAAGGATTTCGATTGCCGGGGTAACGGGTTCTTCGGGAGGAATAACCCGCGGTGCGTCTGTTTCTGCACTTGTTACCGTAAATTCTATGTCGCTTACCTCGATTGCTGCAAGGCGTGCAGCGTAAAAGCCCACATAGATTTTTGAATCCTGTATGTTCAGGATGTCGGGTTCGAAGAAGATTACTTCCTCGCCGTCATTCAGCCTGCCGGTAAAGCCGCTGTTGGTCTTTGCAAGCGTAAGCCTGTATTCTGCTTCGGGATAGGTATTCTTTAGCCCGGGTTTTTCTTCCCTGATCATTATTCGCTTGATGCCCCGGCTTCCTGCACCGTCCGGCGAGCTTACTCCTGTGCGGATGAAAAGCTGCGTACCGTTCGGACTCCTTGTTCCGCCGCTGAATCCGCCTATTGCCGCAATGTTCGATGCAAGCAACCTGGAATCGCCGAAAGTGCCTATTGCGTCGCGGGCCATGATGCCGAAGGATTCCTGGCCGTCGTGCGGGTTCTTTGCGTATTCCCTGACCTTTATATTTGCAGAAAGAACGAAATTGTCCTTTTCCGCGTCAATTTCGGTGTAGTAGAACGTGATGCCGTCGTGGTCGGCTGCAACCTTTCCTCCGCCTTCAAGGGCAACAATTTCAACCGTTCCGTCGTCAAGGAAATTAATGTAGTTCCTGGATTCCGACGTGGACTGGCCGAAACGCGTGGCTTTCCATTCATATTCAGCCCGCTCCCTTACAGTTACCTTAAGGATAACAGGCTCGAAACCATCGGCCGAGATTTTCAGATCGTATACGCCCGGAACGCCGCTATTGAATGAAGACGTATCGACCGCGTAGTCTTTAAGTATTTCCCTGTCGCCGTTGTCGTACACTTTTGACACTTCAAGCCCGTCGGCACTGAAACTCTCGCCGGTGTAATAAGTTGTTTTCGGGTATTTTGTGATCTCCAGCCCGGTCAGCGTTCTTTCCTTTACCGGCACCTTGAGGCTTGCCGTTTTTCCTTTGCAGGTTATCATAATTTCCCTTTCTCCTGCGGTATCTTTTTTCATTTCTGTCACCCTGTATCAATCATTATAATCGGCTATATCCGTTAAAACTCCGGCATTGAATGTAGCTGTAAGCGCTTACAATTCCCCGAAATTTTGACATACACCCGTCAAAGGTATATGCCCTGAAGTTAAAAGTATTAACCTGGTACCGGGGAAAGCCTTCACTTGTATTATAAAACAGCATAATAAAACATTCAAATGTTTTCTGGTTTTATGTAAATATATGCCTGTTTCGGGTAAGAGAAGCATTAATGCGATATTACGTAGCTATTCTGATATTGTGTGCAACTGTCAATTTCCGGGGAAGAGAAGCATTAATATGATGTTTCCTGTCTCCTGCCTTGTAATGCCTGGAACACCGGGTTTTGCTGAAATGCAGAACCCCGTAAAAAATATACTGCCTGTAAAAAAAGAGGTAGAAATTCAATGGCATATATGATAGAATAGATATAGTTAAAAAATTAACAAAGACGACCAACCTGAAAAGGAGGTAACGCCGTGAAGAAATACTTGAGGGTTACAATGCCTGACGGTACGATGTATGATATTCCCGCTGAGGTCATTGCTGAACACAGGGCGACTTATTTCGAGAAGAATTCGGCTGAAAAACTTGCATACCACTCCAGTTCAGTTCAGCCCAGGCTTCATAGCGCTGAGAAGGAATTTGCGATGAATAACGACGATATTTTGATTGAATGGGCGGAGACCAAAATGGAATGGAAAGACATTGAGCCTCATGCCAAAAAAGTTGAGAAAGAAGGCGGTTATGAAAAGGAATGGCGTACTGCGGAAAAGAAAGTAATATCCTGTTAACAGTGATGCAGCCTGAAATCCTTTGACTTTTTAAGACTTTCAGGCTGCTGTTGTTTTCATCGGAAAAGTATTCATTCTAAGGAGGGTAAACGGCTTTATATTCTTCTTCAGCAACGGTTTTCAGTAGTAAAAGTATTCCCCGTCTATCGTAGTGTACAAATCCTTTGACTTGTTCTTGAACGGTTTGTTATTGAAATAAAGGCATTTATCGATGTTGTTGACCCCTTCAAGGGCCATTTTGGCGGCAATTACAGAGGAACTGTCGGGTTTCAGTTCGGTAAATCCAGGTTTATGCGCCGGCGGAAACTGTTTTGAATACCTGCTGTCGAATATAACATCATATACAGTATCCGGAAAATTGGGATTCCTTGTTCTGTTCAGCACTACATTTGCTATTGCAAGCTTGCCTTTAAGGCTTAGATTTCTTCCTTCAACATATGTGATCCTGGCAAGCCATATTATATCCTCATCGGTATAAGGCCTGTTCAGTATGTTTGAATCGTGTACTGCAAAGCCTTCCCTGTTCATTTCTACCGAATATGTATAATCGTCAAACCTGACTTCAAATCCTTTTATTTCAGCTAAATAACGAACGGGTACCATTGCCCTGCCGTTAAAGCCTTCAACATTAACATCCATCAGCGTTTCTTCGCCGTTTACAATCAGCCTGTTGCTGTCAATCCACATTTCTATCATGTGCTCTTCATCGGTAAGAACAATCTTTTTCTCTTCAGGCAGCCATTCAACAGCCATATTGAATGACTCTGCGACAAAACGGACGGGTACAAAGGTTCTGTTCTGTTTTATGTAAGGATTTGTGTCTGTAAATATCGGCGTGCCGTTGATTTTTATAGTAATAAATATTTGCTCGGTTATTTCCTGCCCATGCGAAACAGCCGGGTGTAAAAAAACAGCCCAAAATGCGATTACAAACAGCATTATTTTACAAACATTCCTATAACATATCCTCACCTTGTCCATTAAAAGCACTCCTTGTACCATTCTATGAGAAACCCTTTCTGCCTGTGACTGCAGTCATACGAAAAAACGGATAAGCATCAGTAAAGCCGGACATGGTTCAGAATAATTTTAACATAAATAAGCGGGGTAATAAATTGAAATAGAAAATGTAAATAAATTGTAAAACACAAGAAATAAAGCTCTAAAATGATCAAAACATGGAGTTTGGATTATTAACATGCAATATATCGGCTTAATATCTTAAAATGAGCATTACAGTGTGTTTTTATTCGAGACTGTTTTAATTTTTTGGAATGAAGAAGACATTGGTTTGCCGGAATTATTATTTTCCGCTTATCCGGGGTGGAGAGCGGATTATTGCTAAAATTTGGGGTAAAATACATATATATCAGGGTTAAACTTATTGACAGTTCGCATAAGCTGAAGTAAAATAAATGGTAGAATTGAATATGCGCCCGTAGCTCAGTAGGATAGAGCACAAGTTTCCTAAACTTGGTGTCGCACGTTCGAATCGTGTCGGGCGTACCAGTTAAATAAAAATCCTCAATGTCTCAGGACATTGGGGTTTTTTATGCTGAAAAATTAAATAACCGGAATTCCTGATTTTTATAGACATGATAATTATGTAAATATATAATGTGAAAAGACAGATTATATCTGCAGAATCTACAGCATAAAACGGAGGCTAAACTGATGAAGAAACTATCAATTATCATCGCAGTAACCATTATTTTCTCAATGCTCATGTCACCGGCAGCATTTGCCCAAAAGAACCAGGTGCAGATCAACAATCAAATCCAGAGTATAAGAAAGTCCATTGCAACGATTCAAACGATGAAGAACAACGGCGCAGTATCCCCGGAGGCTTTAAAGGAGCTGGCTGCGCATGTATCTGAGTTGTGGAAAACCATTAAACTCAATGGCGGTGAATCTTCCAAGGATGTACTTGACGTTATATCGGAAGTTGATAAGCTTGTAGGAGCTATGAGAAGTGAAGAAGCAGATTTGGTACAGGCTGCTGTTTCAATGGCAAAATATTATATAGGTTTTCAGCCTGACTGGATGTACGAAAGGTCGCTTTCATATCCGGAACCAATCGAGCTTAACCCGATAACCGGGTTTTCTGATGTGAAACCGGGAGACTGGTATTACCAGGATGTAATGTACCTTGCTGAAAAGGGTGCAATATCAGGCTTTGTGGATGGAACCTTCAGGCCGGATAACACAATTACAAGGGCAGAGTTTGTAAAGATAGCAGTAGCTGCAGCCCAGGGCGGGAAACTGACAAGGACGTACGAAGGAGATCATTGGGCGCGGGGAGCCTTTATCGATGCGTATGAAAACCTGGGTCTCGATTATGACAGCTCTACCTGGGATGAACCGATTACAAGATATGAAATGGCAGAATTACTGATAAACCTGACAGAGAAAATACTTGGAGAGGGGAGAAATTATACTGCTGGCATTGAAAAGCATATTGCTGATTATGCCAAAGTAAAAATTGAAGCCAAGTATAAATATTTTGTAGAGCAGGCCTATATGAAGGGCTTAATTACAGGTATTGACAAGCAGGGTACCTTCGCCGGGGACAAGACCGGAACAAGGGCACAGGCAGCCGTAATGGTATCCAGGATGCTGGAGATTAAGAACAGGGCGGCAGTAGAAGCAGTTGAATATGAGCCTGCTGCCGGGGAAATATTATTAACCGATGAACAAAGGCCCCTGGTACCAAAAGAAGGCGACATCGTTGTAAAGACAGATGGTACAAAAGTAACCTTAAAGGTAGGCCCTTCAGGTGTTCTGGGTGAAGGGCAGGAAGTAGATTACTACTCAGGAATCAGGTTTGCAAACGGCCATATGTTTACGACAAATGACCTGGGAACAGGATCAATGGGTTATATGGGCCAACCATATTATTTGGATAAATACGGTGAAGGCCATTTTAAGAATGATTGGCTGGAAATTCAGGATTATTACTTTAAAGAGGCACAAAAGATAAAAAATCCGGAGGAAGGCCAACTTTTTGGAAAATGGCTGATGTATGACGGCGGTATGTGGCATTGGAGAGGTCCGGTGCGATAAGAAAGAGTATTGGAAAGTTCAGAGGCTATGGGGCGGGAGTTGGCGGATTAAAAGCCGGTTAACCTGACCATGGCCTCTTAAAATATAAGAAGGAAAAATGAACATGCAATTAAGGTATAAATACACTAACAGGCTGTTGGGTTTATTTCAGCATTGATATTGATAATGGCAATGTTGCCATTACAAGTATTTGCAGGTAACAATGCAGTGTCTGGACTTTTGACCTTTCACCCCGTTTATTTCATCCTCATTGCAGATGATCATTTATTAAAGCATTATGATATTGATGTATTCCGACGCAGTTATGTTCTTCAGCCATGTCCGGGCAGGTAACAAGCCGGCATATCATTTCATAGTATAAATAAAGAATAATATATGGAGGCAGGATTAGGTGGATTGCCTGGCTGTATACGATTCGGGGAACTACACGGTTAAAATGTGCAGGTATTTCGAGAGGAAAGGATACGTGTTTGAAGTTGTTTCTCTGCCCTGCAGGATTTCCAACACGGGGTGCAGCTACTGCCTGAAGTTTCCCGAGGAATACAGGGATATGGTTGTTTCAGAAAGCAGGGCCATGAAATACCCTGTTCGTCATCTATACAGGGTTATCAAGAGCCATACGAAGAATACGTATGAGAAAATACCCCTGTCATAACGGGAGGTTTTGCTTCCCCGAAATCTTTTGCATTTCCGGTTTATCTTCCATATTTCCATAATGTATACTATAATAGTTAGGAAAAAAGCAGAAATTAATATTATTTTAATAAATGTTGTATATACTATATGCATGCAGAAACTGCCAGTGTTTGAATAAGAAAAAGAGGGGTACAATGAAATTTCAGGATTTGGAAAAGGTGCTTGAAACTGCGAAAGAACTTGCCAAAGGGGCGGGACGGATTATACTTGAGGTTTACAACAGGGATTTTTCGGTTGATTACAAGGATGACCGGTCACCAATTACCGAAGTCGACAGAAAAGCTAATGATTATATAGTTAAAAACCTAAAAAGCAAATACCCCGAATGTGCCATTTTAGCTGAGGAATCGAAGGATGACCCCGAAAGGCTTGGCAACGACTGGTGCTTTATTATAGATCCCCTGGACGGAACAAAGGAATTTGTGAAAAAAAACGGAGAGTTTACCGTGAATATTGCATTATGCTTCCAAGGAAGGCCGGTTTTAGGGGTTATCGGCATACCCGTTACCGGTGAACTGTATTATGCCGTAAAGGGCAAAGGCGCTTACTATGAAAAGGACGGACATATTGAAAAAATTCATGTCTCTTCAAGAACCAGTGATATACGCCTTATGATGAGCCGCTCGCATAAATCGGACAAACTTCTTGAGCTGATAGAGAGAAACGGAATAAAAAATGTTAAGAGTGCAGGAAGCGCAATAAAGGGATGCCTGATTGCCAGGGGCGAGGCAGAGGTGTATTACCGTTTCGGTCATACGATGGAGTGGGACACTGCCGCGATGCACTGCATTGTTGAGGAAGCAGGCGGTATTTTCAGGCAGATGGACGACAGCGAAATGACATATAACCGGGTGAATAACCTGAACGAAAAAGGATTTTATATTCTGAACCATCCTGCAAACAAGCTGACCTGATATACCAAGGCAGGTTTAAAGGAGACAAGAGGAGTGATGGAATGAACCACCTTGATAAGCTGGAAAATAAATCTATACATATTCTCAGGGAGGCATATGCAAACTTCAAAAACCTGTGCATGCTCTGGTCCATAGGCAAGGACAGCACGGTTCTGCTGTGGCTTGCGCGCAAGGCATTTTTCGGTCATGTACCTTTTCCGCTTGTTCATATCGATACCCATTACAAAATACCTGAGATGATAGAATACAGGGACAGGCTTGCCCTTGAGTGGGGACTGGACATGATTTACGGGGAAAACAGGGAAGCGCTTGATAAGAAACTTACGTATCCCGACGGTAACGCAACCCGCATTGAATGCTGCAAACTTCTGAAAACCGAGGCGTTAAAAAATACATTGAACGGGAAATGGCCAAGATACAGGCTGAACCATGCCAAGGGCGCATATGAAATTGACAGCAACACCGAGCCTTACACCGGTGTAATAGTCGGGGTAAGGGCCGATGAAGAGGGCAGCCGTTCAAAGGAAAGATATTTTTCGCCAAGGGACAGGAACAGTGACTGGGATATAGGAGATCAGCCCCCTGAATTCTGGGGACAGTTCAAAACCGATTTCGCACCCGGAACTCATCTTCGAATACATCCTCTGCTGGATTGGACCGAACTTGACATCTGGGAGTATATGAAACGTGAAAACATCCCCACCGTTTCGTTGTATTACGACCATGGAGAGGGGAAAAGATACCGCTCTTTAGGCTGCTGGCCCTGCACGTTTCCGGTCGAATCCGATGCAAAGGACGTTGACGGGATCATTAACGAGCTTAAAACCGGGAAATTCGCCAATATTGCCGAACGCTCCGGGAGGGCCCAGGACAAGGAGGACGGCGGCGGCCTTGAAGAACTCAGAAAGGGCGGATACATGTAAAGCATGGTATGCCTGCCCGAACATGGGCAATTAACCGGAGGTATTAGTAAATTACAGACAGGGGTATATATGATGGTGAAAAGCGGGAACTATTCAAATAAGCGGGATTTGGTAAATAAACAGGACATGAACATAGTAATTGTCGGACATGTTGATCATGGCAAAAGCACGGTCATAGGAAGGCTGCTGGCAGATACGAACTCATTGCCCGAAGGGAAACTGGAGCAGGTAAAAGAGACCTGCCGGCGCAATTCCAAGCCCTTTGAATATGCTTTTCTCTTAGATGCATTGAAGGACGAACAGGCACAGGGCATAACCATTGATACTGCACGCTGTTTTTTCCAGACCGAACGGAGAAACTATATTATTATTGATGCGCCGGGACATATTGAGTTTCTGAAGAACATGATTACCGGTGCGTCCCGTGCAGAAGCCGCGCTCCTGGTAATTGATGCAAGCGAAGGAATCCAGGAAAATTCACGGCGCCACGGGTATATGCTGTCGATGCTTGGAATAAAGCAGGTGTGCGTTCTTGTTAATAAAATGGATTTAATAGGATACAGTGAAAAGCCGTTCCGGCGTATTGAAAAACAATACAGGCGTTTTCTGAAGAAAGTGGATGTGGAGCCCCTGTGCTTTATCCCGATTAGTGCAAGGGAAGGGGACAATGTTGCGAATCATTCGGGCAAAATGCCATGGTACAGGGGAAAGAATGTCCTGGAGGTGCTGGATTCGTTCGAAAACGAGCAGCTTCCTGAAGACAAGCCTTTCCGCATGCCTGTTCAGGATGTGTACAAATTCACCAAGGGCGGCGACAACAGGAGAATTATTGCCGGAACCATTGAAACGGGCAAGATTTCGGTCGGCGATGAAGTAATATTCTACCCCTCGGGTAAGCGTACACGGATAAAGTCGATAGAATGCTTCAACAGGGAGCCTTTATCATCGATCGGGGCGGGCTGGGCCGCGGGTTTTACCGTAACCGAGCAGATCTATGTAAAACGCGGGGAAATAATGTGCCGGGCAAACGAACTTAAGCCAAAGGCCACCGGACGCATGCTGGTGAACTTGTTCTGGCTCGGGAAGAATCCCCTGGTAAAGGACAAGATCTACTACCTGAAGCTGGGCACAGCGAAGGTGGGCATGCAGCTTGAAGAGATCCGGAGTGTGATGGATGCGTCGAACCTTGTCAGCAGAAAAAAGGAACAGGTTGATCGCAACGAAGTGGCCGAGTGCATTTTAACCCTGGACAGGCATATTGCCTTTGATTTAATGAGCGATATAGCAAAAACAAGCCGCTTCGTCATTGTGGATGATTATGAAATCTCGGGCGGCGGAATAGTCATAAGCGAACTGGAAGACCAGACAAGCTGGGTTCGCGACAAGGTTATCATGCGCAATTACAAATGGATTGGCAGCGAAATAAGTGCGGAAACACGGGCGCTGAAATATAAACATAATGCGGCCTTGATACTTATTACCGGCGAGAAGCAAAGCCCAAGAAAGGAACTTGGCCGGGCCCTTGAGAAACAGCTTTTTGACGACGGGAAACTGGTTTATTATCTTGGAATGGGAAGCGTTCTGTACGGAGTAGACGCCGATTTGATAGATCACAAGGTAATCCCGCCAAGCAGGCAGGAGCATATCAGAAGGCTTACCGAGGTTGCCCATATAATGCTTGACGCGGGAATGATATTTATTATATCTGCAAGGGAGCTTACCGCTGATGACTATGATGTCATATGCACCGGAATACCGAGCGAAAAAATTACGGTAATCTGGGTGGGCGGTGAAAAAACCACCGATATACCCGTTAATATGTATATAGATAGTATCAGTGATATAGATGAATGCGTCCGCATGGTCAGAAAACATGTAAAGCTCTGAAATACAGGAAACAACAGGAGGAATGTGAGTGCGGTTATCAAGGAAAAGTGAATATGCGCTTTTGGCATTGATCGACCTTGCAAGGCAACATGAAAAAAACGAGGTTTCAAAAATAGTTGAGGTAGCTGAAAGGAACGACATACCTAAAAAATACCTGGAGCAGATATTCCTGCAGCTGAAAGGGGCAGGTTATGTCAGAAGCATAAGGGGTGCCCAGGGCGGATATGAGCTGGCAAAAAAACCTGATGAAATCACCCTTGCCGAGATCATAAGGCTTATCGACGGGCCATTGGCATCAGTTGGTTCTGCCAGCCTGTATTATTTTGAGCACACCCCTATTGAAAAAAACGAGAAACTGCTCCGGGTTTTCAAGGAAATCCGTGACATGGTGTCTGAAAAGCTAGAAAATTTAACCCTGTCACAGTTTGTTTAACGCGCTTCTGAGTCTGTAAGATCAAGCATATTCAGAACCGGCTCGGCCGATGTGTTCGCAGCAATGCGTTCGAATTCATCGTAATGAACCAGGGCGTTATTGTCTTCATTATACTCCGTGGCAATAATTTTCGTATTATTATACATAATATTTCATGTATTTGAATCCCGGAATATTCAAATATTTCTTAAGGCATACTTCACTTTTTTCGGAAAAAGTATTGATATTTACCAAAAATCTATTATATACTAAGTCTATAAAATTTATAGACAATAAGGAGATTTGTCATGGATACAACGTTTTTTCTGTTTGTTATTGCCGGGTTCCTGGCACAAATGATTGACGGCTGTATTGGAATGGCGTACGGGGTAAGTTCAACAAGCCTTTTGCTCAGCATTGGCGTGCCGCCCGCAGCCGCAAGCGCATCGGTACATAGTGCAGAAGTTTTTACCACTTTCGTTTCGGGCATTTCACACTATTCATTGAAGAACATCGATAAAAAACTGTTCTCATCCCTGGTTATCCCGGGTGTTATCGGCGGAATCACAGGAGCGTTCATACTGACAAACATTGACACTGCAATTATCAAGCCGATTATAAGCATATACCTGGTGGCGATGGGGGTAAGGATTATCTGGAAGGCTTTCGGCAAGGAAGCAAAGAAGGCGGCAAAGAAGCTGGAAGGTGTAAAACTGTATATTCTTGGGGTTATCGGCGGCTTTTTGGATGCAATAGGCGGAGGAGGGTGGGGTCCGGTTGTTACAACCACCCTTGTTGCGGACGGAAATACGCCGCGGTTTGTCATTGGTTCGGTAAATGCTTCCGAGTTCTTTGTGACCGTTGCCCAGGCAATAACCTTTGTAACACTTATCGGGCTGGGCGAATACTGGAAGATAATCCTTGGTCTTGCGGTCGGAGGAGTTATAGCTGCTCCCCTTGCGGCATTTCTTGTCAGGAAAATATCGCCGAAGGCGATGATGATTATGGTCGGAGCAGTTGTTGCCGTATTGAATATACGAACCATTATACTTATGCTGATATGAAGAAAGCCGGGTTTTTGCGAAGAATGCAAAAAAGCTGCAACCCGGTGAGATGAAAAGTCAGTGATATTAACAAGATTACCGGTTCGGGCCTGGAAACCGTAACCCATGAGTTTTCCAATGAAGAAAAAACAACGCGGTGGCGGATGCGTCCATTGTCAATTATTATGCAGGAACGGATAAAGATTTGCTTGACACGATAAATGAATAATTAGTATTATAGTAAGGACTTTTAAAGGATAAAGCCTCGACTGTAATTAATACAGCTTCGGGGTTTTATTTATGCTGCGGCTTTGTAAACGAAAGGCTTTGCTGAGCCGGCCCATACGGATCCTGCAGGGAACTATTGAACAGTTATGGTATTCGCAGCTGAAAAGACAGCAGCCTGCTTTTATGGTATAATAAGAGGATCAGCTTTGAGAGCATAATTATTTTCCGGGAAAAATAATTTATTATTGCAGCGAGGTTTCGATGAACTATATAAGGCTGAATGAAAAAGAAATCAGTAATTATATCGGGGATTCCAGGATCTTTCACAGGGGACGCATGTACTTTTTTAACAAGTTTGTGGAAGATGTATCGGTTGATGAGTTAAAAGACTGTATTACAGCCAGGGTCAGGGGCGGTACATGTGATTACCAAGTGAAAATATTCTTTGACTCGAATAAGGATATCTATTCGCAAACCTGTACGTGCCCGTATTACCAGGAATTCTGGAAGCCATGCAAGCATATTGCCGCCGTTCTTTTTGAACTGAACAGGATGGCGGAGAATGAACAGATAAAGCACAAAAACAGTTATAAGGCGGTAAATGCTGTTTTCAAAAGAATGGAGTCAGAAGGCCGGAAATCTTCAGCATCGGCCCTGGAACAGATACATCTGTATCCCACGCTTCATATAGCCAGGCAGCATAATGACATACGTGCATGGCTCGAGCTTAAAGCGGGTATTTCACGCCCCTATGTTGTAAAAAGTGCGGAGGAGTTCCTGGATGCATGGGTTAACGGGAAAAAACTGCGTTTTGGGAATGAACTGACCCTTGACAGCAGCAAACAGTATTTTTCGGGGCGGGACCACCAGGTAATGGAGATGATTAAGGATATCTACCTGACCGATGTTGAACTTGGTTACCTTAACAGGCACAACCATATCAGCCTTGTAAAGGGCAGGCAGATTACGCTTACACCGTCAAAACTTGAAAAGTTTCTGGATATCATGACCGGGGACAGTGTCAATGCCTCGATATTTTACGACGGCATTAATACCGTTCCTGTTGTGCAGGAGTCTGTGCCTGCGGTATTCGAGATCAGGCAGCTTGATGAATGGCTTTCTGTAAGAATGGGTCAGAACAGTATTCCTGTGGAATTGATACCCGGAACGCCCTTTTATTATCTTGACGGCAAAATATATAAAGTGCCTGATATACAGAAAAAGTACCTGTCCATAATCAGGGAAGGGTTTAGTGTGGCAGAAACGAATGAAATCCTTGTGCCGGCTGAATACCAAAGCCGCTTTATTTCCGAAGTTGTGCCGATAATGAAAAAGACCGGGGATGTTATGGTAACACCCGCGCTGAAAGAAAAAATTGTGCAGGAACCGCTCAAGGCAGAAGTATACCTTGATCAGTACAGGAGCGGCATTTGCGCAAGGGTAATTTTCCATTACGGCAAATACAGGATTAATCCTGCATCGGGAGGCAGTTCCCTTATACCGAAGAACACTTACATACTGAGGGACATTGAAGCCGAGCAGCCGATAATCAGCTTTTTGCAGGAAGCGGGATTCAGCGCTGAAGATGACCAGTATGTTCTTACCGACAAGGAGAAAATCTACCTGTTTGCTTTTGAGCAGCTTCCCAGGCTGCAGGAGATAGCCGATGTTTATTATTCCGAGGATTTTAAGAAAATTACCGTAAAGCGGGAGATCCGCGTGTCGGGAAGGGTATCCCTCGTGGGTGACCTTCTTGAGGTGACCTTTGATACCGGCGAACTGGACCCTGAGGAACTGAAAGGAATTCTGCAGTCTCTCAGGAGGAAGAAGAAGTTCTACCGCCTTAAGGACGGAGGAATACTTCCGCTGACCCGGTATCCGGATCTGAACGAGCTGTTGCATTTTGCAGATCAGATGGACCTCAGCCCGAAGGATTTGGACGGAGGGAAGTTTTATATTCCTAGGTACCGTGCATTTTATCTTGACAGCTTCTTTAGCGAAACAGACAGCGGGATTATAGAAAAAACACAGGACTTTGACAAATATATTAAAAGCATTTATGAAACAAGGAACAGGGTTTACGAGATACCGAAGCCGCTGGAAAATGTTTTAAGGGACTACCAGAAATCAGGTTTCCAGTGGCTGAAGGCTTTGTCTGAAAGCGGGCTTGGCGGGATACTTGCAGATGATATGGGCCTTGGGAAAACCCTCCAGGTATTGACGCTGATCCTGTCTGAAAAGGAGAACCGCAAAGCGCCTGCACTGGTAATTGCACCTACCTCGCTTGTATATAACTGGAGGCTTGAAGCCGAGAAATTCGCTCCTGAGCTTAAGGTTGCCGCCATAACAGGGACCCAGGCCAAAAGGCAGCAGCTCTTGGAAAGAATGGATGAGTACGACCTAATAATTACCTCATACCCACTTATAAGGCGGGATATTGAGGCTTACCGGAAATACAGTTTCTCATTCTGTATTATCGACGAGGCACAGAACGTAAAGAATCATTATACCCAGTCAGCCAAGGCCATACGGAAGATTTCGGCACAGAACTGTTTCGCATTGACGGGTACGCCCATGGAAAACTCGCTGATGGAGTTGTGGTCGATATTTGATTTTATTATGCCCGGGTACCTTTATACACAGCAGAAGTTCGAGGAGAGGTTTGTAAAACCGATAATCAACGATGGAAACAAAAACGCGGGCGAGGACTTAAGACGCCATATACGCCCGTTTATCCTGAGAAGAATGAAGAAGGATGTTTTGAAGGAACTGCCCGATAAAATAGAAACAGTGGTCACATGCGAACTGACAAAGGCTCAGCGGGATATTTACCTTGCCGTTCTGGCCCAGGCAAGGAATGAAATAGAGGAAAGCATTAAGGAATCGGGTTTGGAAAAGAGCCAGCTGCAGATTCTTGCCGCGCTTACAAGGCTTAGGCAAATCTGCTGCCACCCGGCCTCGTTTATCGAAGACTACAACGGGGGCAGCGGCAAGACAGAGCTTCTTGGCGAGCTTTTGGAAGAAAACCTTGCACTGGGGCACAGGATCCTGTTGTTTTCACAGTTTACATCAATGCTGGATATTATCGAAGAGGATTTGAAAAAGAAAGGTATCAGTTATTTCTATCTGTCGGGGAAAACTCCTGCCGAGGAAAGGGCGTCAATGGTGTCCAGGTTTAACGGCGGTGAAGGCGATGTGTTCCTGCTGTCCCTGAAAGCAGGGGGAACGGGGTTGACGCTTACCGGGGCCGATACCGTGATACATTTTGATCCGTGGTGGAACCCGGCGGTGGAGGATCAGGCCACCGACCGTGCCTACCGCATAGGTCAGGAAAAGATGGTGCATGTTTTTAAACTGATAACCCAGGATACGATAGAGGAAAAAATACTTCTTCTGCAGAAAAAGAAGAAGGAACTGATTGATTTGGTTATAAAACCGGGCGAAACGCTGCTTAGCAAGCTGACACAGGAGGAAATACGGCAGCTTTTCGAGGCTTAGTTTTTGCTGAAGGTTTCATTGCATTGCACTATATTCTTCATAAGCTTGAGGTTAAGCTATCGTGCAATGCCCGGAAACAGTCGCTGCATTTGCAAGAACTGCGCAGTTCAGCTCGGGCAAGCCGAAACTCGCAAAAATGCTTTAGAAAAATTTAGCAGGTAGCATTTTTGCTCAAACAGTCGGCTTGCTGTTCCTCGCTCTGACTGCGCATTTCTAAGCTGCATTCCGCTGAAAGTTTCCTCGCATTGCACGATATCTCCAAACACTTGACGGCAGCTGAAAAGACGAGATATCATGCAATGCCTGAAACCGGCTCTGAACCCAATTTTGCGGCTGCTTGATACAAATAACACTGTTGTGCTATAATTCATTAGTTAACAAACATTTCTTTGCGAGGTAAGGTAATTATGTTTGATAAACTTGATGCGATAGAAAACAGGTTTGAGGAGATTAATATAAAAATAGCCGATCCTGCAGTTATTTCAGATACCGAGCAGTATGCGAAGCTCATGAAGGAGCATTCCGAGCTTTCTGAAATCGTGGAGAAGTTCCGCGAGTACAAAAAATATAAAAAGGCTCTGCAGGACGCTAAGGAAATGCTTGAGGAAAAGCCCGACAAGGAGCTGCGTGAAATGATTATGGCGGAAATAGAGGATGCTGAGGCAGGAATAGAAAGAACAACCCGGGAACTGAAAATTTTAGTGATGCCCAAAGATCCCAACGACGACAAGAACGTTATTATCGAAATTCGCGGCGGTGCGGGCGGTGAGGAAGCAGCGCTGTTTTCAGCGGTTCTTTACCGCATGTTCACAAGGTATGCCGAAAGAAAAAACTGGACTTATGAAATTATTGATGCAAACGAAACAGAACTTGGCGGTTTCAAGGAAGTTGTGTTTTCAATTGAAGGCAAAGGAGCGTACAGCAGGCTGAAATACGAAAGCGGAGTGCACCGGGTACAGCGTGTTCCAACAACTGAATCGGGAGGCAGGATTCATACCTCCACCGTCACAGTTGCGGTATTGCCCGAAGTGGACGATGTTCCGGAGGTGGAGATTAACCCGAATGATATTAAAATTGATACGTACAGGGCATCCGGTGCCGGCGGCCAGCATGTAAACAAAACATCCTCGGCAATACGTATTACGCATTTTCCTACGGGTATTGTCGTAACATGCCAGGATCAGAGGTCCCAGCACAAAAACAAGGACAAGGCAATGAGAGTATTGAAAGCAAAACTGTATGAACTGGCCCAGTCAAAACTTGATTCTGAAATTGCTGAAAACAGGCGGATCCAGGTTGGCACCGGCGACAGGAGCGAACGAATCCGTACCTATAATTATCCTCAGGGCAGGGTTACCGATCACCGTATAGGCCTGACACTATATAAGCTGGATCAGGTTCTTGACGGCGACCTGGACGAAATAATAGACGCATTGATAACCGAGGACCAAACCAAAAAGATTGCGAACCAGGAGAATGCTTTCTGATTTTCCCCTTTCCTTTCCCTCCCTTTTTATCAGGCATTTCTTGTCGGGTTATCAGAACCCGGCATTTTCTCATCAGTAAAGGCAGAACCGTGAAATGCCGCGCCCAAAAAGCTGCATTTAAAAACAATGGTGAAGTTATAAGGCTTTCGGTTGCTGATTTCCGAATGGCTTCCTTGGAGTCCGGACACCCATGGTATAGCAGGATCAATGGAAGGTTCAGCCCTGTAAACCTCTGAATGACAAAAATATCCTGAAACAGCATGCCTCATTTTCTCAAGTTGTGATAGAATATATCATGAAGAGGGTATATAATGTATTAAACAACACAGTTAAGCCTCGCATTAATATTGGAATATTACCAGGGGGGTTTTATTATGGCAATCAAATGGACGCCGAATCTGTCTGTAGGTGTTGAGTTCATCGATGAACAGCACAAAATCTGGTTTGAGAAGGCAAACCAGCTTTTTGAAGCAGGTCAGAGGGGAGAGGGAAAAGAGTACATACTTCAGATGTTTGACTTCCTTGATGATTACACAAAAACCCATTTCAAGGATGAAGAAGAATACATGGAGAGTATAAAATACCCGGAACTTGATGCCCAGAAGAAGGCTCATGCCCATTTTGTTGAAGAACTGAAAAAACTCCGCAATGAATTTACCGAGTCGGGCGGGAACCTTGTTTTAATGGTAAGAGCCAACAAGATGATTGTTGAATGGCTGACAAAGCATATTTCTTCAATGGACAGGAAAATAGGCGAGTATGCGGCAACTTTAAAATAACAGGACAAGAAACATGATATAAATCAGCGCTTGATTTTATACAATATACATACGGACATTTTTTCAGGGAGATTGATTTGTTAAATGAAAGCGCTGATAAAAAGAATTCATGAGTTCGGTAAGGGAGTCTACCATCTTTACTATAATGTAAAGATCCCTTTTTTGGCTGCTCAGACATCCTTTTATGTTATTCTTGCCTTTTTTCCCTTTATTGCATTCATACTGACGCTGATTAAGGCTACACACCTTGACGATACACTTTTCATGCAGGCCCTGTCCAGCTTCCTGCCTCCGTCGACATATATGCTTACGCTGCAGATCCTTGAGAGCGCACAGGCCAATAAAAGCCTTTTCATATCGATCGGCGGCGTGGCAGCTTCGCTGTGGCCCTTTACTAAAGGGGTCCAATCCCTTATCGTCAGCATTAATACGGTTTACGGAACCGATGAAGGAACTCTTCTGAAGAGGATTGGGCTTTCCCTGATCCTTACCGCGGCTTTCGTTCTTTTGATAATTGGATCAATGATACTTCTGCTCTTTGGACGTTACCTTGGCGAAATAATATTTGATTACCTCGGGTCACCCGATACCTTTATCGGGATATGGGATTACCTGCGGTATGAATTCTCGGTGTTGATTCTGCTTGCTGAATTTATTATTCTTTATAAAACCATTCCCCGGATAAAACTGAAAGTGGGGGATGTATTTCCGGGGGCTGCCGTTGCAACAATTCTATGGCTTGTCCTGTCGTCTGCGTTTTCATTCTTTATGAACCGCTTCTTTAAGTTTGCTTCGATATACGGGGGAATAGCAGGAATAATTCTTCTGCTTATGTGGCTTTACTGGGCAATGCATATTATACTGATAGGCGCTGTTATCAATGTTGTCAACCGAGAGCAGAAGGCCGGTTTAACCCCGAAAAAATATAACAGCCCCCATGTATGATGAATATGCGTCAGACAAATCCCTTGTTTTACAGTTTCATTATAATTTTTACAATTATGTTATATTAATTGACAATAATGTGCAAACAGGCTAATATGTTACTGGGTGGTAAAGGAAACGGCTATTCTGATTTTCCTGGAAAAGAAGAAAATGAACCGTCTTTGCATGTTCCCCCTAATGCAACCGAAAACATGTCGGTGGTGTAGGCTGGAGTTACTTCGGTAAGGCGCAATGATTTTGTTGCAGCAGGTTCAAATCCTGCAAGGGCTTGTCCCTTAAGACTCCAACCGCTTGTTCCCCGACTTGATTTACCAATAATCTTCGGTGGTGTAGTTTAGAGTTACTTCGGCTGTTATCCGTGGTGTTGCAGGTTCGAGTCCTGCCGGGGCGTTTGCTCCGTAGCTCAACTGGCAGAGCACAAATACTCTAAACGCCTGTTCCCCGAAGATTTTGCTTTGAAGGGAGGTATACGGAATGAAGATCAATATGCTGTTGAAAAGAAACCTGAAAACGCATGAAGGTGCACCGGCAAAACAGATTACCCCGGAACAGCAGTTAAAGCGTTCGCTGATGGCTTGTATGCTCTGGGAGGATACATTTTATGAAGACGGACAGTCTATTGCTGACAGAATAGCTTCCCTGGTTCCGCAGGTGGAGCCTCAGGCGGTTGCAGACATGGCAATAGAAGCAAGGGAGAAAATGAAACTGCGCCATGCTCCGTTGTGGGTTGTTCGCGAAATGGCCCGGCACGATGGGCATAAGGCATTGGTTGCTGATACATTGGCCAAGGTTATTCAGCGTGCGGATGAGCTGGCTGAATTTCTTGCCCTGTACTGGAAAGACGGAAAGCAGCCCGTTTCAAAACAGGTAAAGAAAGGCCTGGCACAGGCGTTTACGAAGTTTGACGCCTACCAGCTGGCTAAATATAACAGGGACGGAATTGTAAAGCTGCGCGACGTGTTGTTCATGTGTCATGCCAAACCATTGAACAGGGAACAGGAAGAAACATGGAAGCAGCTTATTGACGGTACCCTGCCTGCTCCTGATACCTGGGAGGTTGCATTGTCTGCGGGCAAGGATAAGAAGGAAACCTGGGAGCGGCTGCTTTCGGAGAATAAACTGGGCGGCCTTGCGTTACTCCGCAACTTAAGGAACATGTCCCATAGCAATGTGGACGAACAGCTTGTTTTTGCCGCGCTGGACAGAATGAAGACTGAAAGGATATTACCGTTCCGGTTTATAGTTGCGGCAAGGCAGGTGCCTCAGTGGGAAAGCCGCCTGGAAAAGGTAATGTTGAAATGCCTTGAAGGCAGGGAAAAATTACCCGGGAAAACAGTCCTGCTGGTGGATGTGTCCGGGTCAATGGACTGGAAAATATCGTGGAAGTCAGACCTGAAGAGATATGACGCGGCATGTGGATTGGCCATCCTTGCAAGAGAACTGTGTGAAAATGTGGCAATATACTCGTTCTCCGATAAAGTTGTCCGCATACCGGACAGGCATGGATTTTCCCTGAGTGACGCCATTGTCAACAGTCAGCCGCACTATGGAACATACCTTGGGGCAGCTGTAAAGCAAATCAATGGAACAGAGAAATACGACCGCCTGATCGTACTCACCGACGAGCAGTCTCATGATCCAGTGCCTGATCCCAGGGGAAGAGGCTACATGCTCAACTTGTCTTCTTATACAAACGGCGTGGGATACGGTGCATGGATGCATATCGATGGCTGGTCGGAAGCAGTAATTGATTACATAAATGAATATGAAAAGTTCATTAGTACAACAGATTAATATTTATAAGCAAGAAGGCTTTCGGGCAAAATCCCGAAAGCCTTTATTTTTGCCCAATTTTTTCGTTAACTCATTCATCTTTAAATTTCTCATAGATCCTGACTGCCATCAGGGTGGCCTGCTCGCAGGTAGTTGTTGCGTAGCCGCTGGCTGCTTCTGCTGTAGTAACGGCCTTTGGCATGAATTTGCCGTCCGAACCTTTAATAACGCCAATTTTACTCATATATTTCACATGCTCGAGTGCCCAGCCGGATATATGCTCTTCATCAGAAAAGGTTGGTGCGCCGTCAATGGAAAAATCAGCATCAGGTACCATGACTCTTACTGCCCTGCTTAGCATTGTGGCTACCTGTTCACGGTTAGTTAACGCCTTGGGATCAAATTTGTTGTTCCCTACACCGGTTACTATACCAAGCTTATATGCTTTTAATACTTCAGGATTGCCGGTATCTGTAAATGGATTTGGAGACTCAGGCTGTACTGCTTCTTTAGTAGTCTTTTCATACAGAAGCACGACAAGCTCGGCAAACTCTTCCCTGGTTATGGGCTCCCGCATTTTATCCTTTATTGAGGAAGTAATCAGACCGTATCGGGCAGCTTTATCGAGCTCGTCAATTGCCCAGTCTGATGCACCGCTGTAATATGCAGTATTCCCCACGGTTGCAATATTTGAATAGTCTGAAACCACCCTGAAGTCTATCCAGTCGCCTTCATATCCCCATAGTGAATAGAAGTAGGCGCGGAATGAATATACTTCTTCCTTTATATTAACCGCACCGGCGTCATCAACATCCTGAAAGGGACGGTACTGATAAACTCCGTCATTTATAAAATCCTCAAGATATATTGAGGTATTCCAGTACAGTGATGGACCTTCATTCCAATCGTAATTCCCATATTTGTATTCTATCTGGATTTCAATGGGATAGCAGCTTTTGCCTTTATAATACTCGCTGTCTTCAATTAGTTTTGCATCTATCTCCTTTACGCTTTGAGGTATATCAAGTTTTATTTCGAAATATGGCATATTGTCCTGGTCATACTTCAGTTCTGCTGTCAGGTTTTCAGGCGATTCAAGCGTAAAGGGCTCGTCACCGTTATCCGGTTTGTGCCCCTCAGGTTTATCGGTTGCTGCCATTGCATTAAAAGAAAAAATACTGATAAAACACACTAAAAGCATAATTGAAATAATTCTTTTTTTCATTGGATTCCCCTCCTAAAAATTAACATAATATTTATCTGCCCACTGTAAATGAGCCAATTCCGAATTTATATTTTGTGCTTTTCTCCTTAATTGCCAGGCCGGTTATTGTGGACTTTCTGACAACTATTTTTTCACTTTTGCCAAAATTCCCGATACTTCCTCCCGATTCACGGATATAGATTATGCCCCTGTCGGCAATGGTGCCGTCCTTATTTACACATACATAATTACCTTGTGACACATTATTTGAAAAACCTATGCCGATATTGCCCAAAACTTTTTGCCCCTTCCCAACTGCTTTTTTTACATTTTTAAAATCTTTGAACCAGTCGGTACTTCCCTGGGCTTTTGCACCCACTGCTGTATATGACTCCAGGTATGCTCCCCTGGAAGGTTTGTCGTACATGAAATTTTTAGAGATTTCTGAACTGGACACCGGTGTTTCCAGGCTCACCTTAAGCCTCTCCCCATCAGTTTGTAAACTGGCGCTAAAGCCAAAAATGTCACCTTCAAAACCCACATCTGGCAAATCCCCTTTTTCATCAAAATGAGTTATTGCCTGTTTCTCAATATCGGGTGTCAAATCGTTATCCTTTTCTCCTGCTTCTGTCTGCTCCATAATATTCTTATAATCTTCTGACAACATACCCGTTGCATTTAAAACTGAAATAATCTCATCGGTATAAAACATGGCGGTATCAATTGCACGAAGATTTCCGGCCCAAAGCATAAGGTTGCCTATTGGATACTGTAGATATTCATAAACTGTCAGGATGCGTTCATAATCAAATTGTCTCAGTATATCTTCATTGGTAATGTATTTAATTATTCCTCCTGAACGAAGCCAGTACTCTTCAAAAATTTGCTTTGTCTCGTTATATTGTTCTGTGCAAAGGGTTATTACATCAGGTGTATAGCTGTTATAAACCTTTTTTACTTCCCCCAGGGCCTGACTGTATTCTTCCATTGCTTTTCTCTCTATTTCAAAAAGGTCCTCAGGCCGGAATGCTTCAATTCCATCAAAGTCAAAACTGTCTTTTTTTGAAGCCTGTCTTTCATTCAGCTCATCCATTATTTTAAGCTCTCTTCTGCCGGCTTCCTCATTAAACTTCATAATTTTCTTATCAGCTTCGATAAAGCATTTTTCAAGTTTAAAACTGTAATAGGATTGCAGCACTTTAAAGGCATAAATCTGCCTAAGGTTGTTTTTGAACGGATAGATATCCTTTTCCGCCCGCGAGGGTTCGTATAAATAGTCCTCGACGGCATACTGGTATTTGTAATACTCCTGCCTGGCGTCCAGTTGAGCCATTGAAATTTCACCCTGCATATCAAACAATTCCTGATACATGTTTTCCAGTTCCAGGCCGTTTATTTTAGGAAATGGCTTGATATTAAGCTGAGCTTCAGGTGTATCCATGCCTTCTCTTACAAAATCGGTGTCTACATTTTCCTTTGCTATAAGATACAACTCTTTGATAAACTCCTCCCTGAGCGGGTATTCATCTGTTTCGGGATCCAGTTCTGCAACTGCCTCGAGATATGATTCAAAGTGGTGGACGGTTATATCGTTAAAAAAGTGTTTTGCACTTTTAACCATTGTTTCAGCTGCTAATACATAATCTTCGTTTTTTAAATGAAGGGTGGTCAGAATCTGATAAGCCGGGCCATAGTCAGGTGCAGCCTGCAAAGCCTTTCTGGCACAGCTCTCAGCCGCTGTAAAGTCATCCAGTTCTATGAACAGGTATGCAGCATTAACAAGGATGACCGGATTATCGGGAATCTGAGCCAATGCCTGCAAAAGGAAATACAACGAATCCTCAGGAGACTTCTCTGCCAGCATAACACCAAAATTATTCAGAAGCAGAGGATGAGGATATGTTTTGACTATTTCGGCAGCAATCCGGAATGTTGTGTTACTCTCCAGATCAAATACACAGGACATTGTCATATCATCTGCAAGCCCAAGGGCTATATCCACTTTATCCAGGTCATCTGCCTTTTTAAACTCTTGTATAACCGGGTGTTTATCAATTTTAGGCGCATCTTTTGCGTATTTTTTTATAAGCTTATCTATTCTGTTGGTATATTCCTTAGTTTCTATTCCGGGAACAAATTCCGGAGATGATACTGTAAAATTCCTGTAACCGGCGTCTTCAGTTTTTTTCTCTTCAGACCGGCATCCGGAAAATATACCGGCAAAAAGAAAAAAAGCAGCAATAACAGCACAGACTTTTTTCAAGCAATCACCACCCGTAAACAAAACCTTACAATGCAAATTCATTGTAGCTAAAAGGAGATTTGATTGCTTGCTGTATATTGCACAAATATGCTTTTATTGCTCTAATTTAGTGAATTTCTTATAAAGGGAAGGCGTTATACCAGTTTTCTTTTTAAAGGTTCGTATGAAGTGGCTCATATTATTAAATCCGCATTCGTGGCAAATATCAGTCACTGATATATTTCCTTTGGTCAGAAGCAGTTTTGCATTTTCCAACCTGATATCCAGAAGATAATCATAAGGTGTTTTGCCCATATGATCCTTAAAAATTCTGATAAGATAGAACCTGCTTATACCGGCAATTTCGGATAATTCATCCAATGTACATTCTTTTTGATAGTTTTTCTTAATATATTCAACAACTTTCTTAATTTTAACGGTACTTCCCGGACTATAGGGCTTACCGGACAGGAACAGGCGGGAGTCTTTTATAATATCCCTGAAAATAAGCAATGCAATCGTGTGTCCCAGGTTTTTAAGCATTATACGCTTTTCAGGGGATTCCACCGTACTTTCCTTAATATACATCTTTATCATGGAATAGAGTTCCATACTTGCAGGATAATTTTCATTACAGAACAGAAAATTTTTTTGTTTGAACGCATCGCTGATTATGTTGTTAAAGAAAGACTCATCAAATAAGATGCTTATGAATCTTACATTTTCCATCCTGCCGCTGACACCGTGTTCCTGCATGGGATTAATGGGCAGAACATGATATTTGCGTGCATAAATAATATTACCGTCAATTTCCACCAAAGGCATATCTGTTATCGGAAGCATAAACTCATAACCCCGATGCCGGTGGCTTCCGCGAGTAAAAAAAGTAAAATCACCTTTTGGAAGAGAAATATACATACCCACGCTCTCATATATCAGGGTATCGGAACGGAACTCCTTTACAGGGGCCGGTAAAGAACTCTCCATTTGTTCGTCCTCCACTAAAACTTTCTCCTGCATGTTCTGAGCGCTATATCTTTATAGGTTCTTTCCTGAGTTCTTCTGCATTATTCCACTATACTTCGGATTATATCATAATATATCCGGATTTATTAGTGCTTTTTCAGGAATACATATGCAATCGTCCGTTTGGTACTGTTAAATGGTTTCATGCAGCGCATGCTATGCAAAGGAAAAAAAGCAAAATATCAACAAAATATTGCAGGGAAAATAAATGACATGTTGAATAATAAAAATAGGAGGTGGTATCTGTGGTTATAAAAAATGATGAACTTTACATGGACTTATTGGTTTGGCATATGGAAGATTCTGAACGACTTGATGAACTGGTGAACGAAGGTTATCTTGTACGTGATGGTCAGCTATTAACCGAAAAGGCTGTAACATTTATGGATAGCTATTTTGAGGCAAAAAAACAAGCTGTACTCAGAGAAATTTCGAAACATGGTGGTTACAAGCAATATATTAGAGAGATAAAAGAGACTGTAGAAGTAACAAGTAATCCTTTTATGAAACTTATTATATATGAGCTACTAAAGGAAAAAGCAATAAGAGAAGTAAATCTTCCGAACGGAATTATAGATTATAGGGCGAACAGATAATATAACAGGTTGTCTGTTTCGTGTTCGGGAATTGAGCTTTCTTTGTCCGATTAATATGTTATAATAAATTCTAATAGAATAACTGTCTTTAATAAGAGCTCTGTGAACAGGGCTCTTTTATTGTGCCTGTTCACACGATATCGGAGATATATGCGTCCGGAAGTCAGGGCATGTGGGTGTATATGTAGGGGATAATCAGGTAACAGAGGCCCGAGAAACATAAGATGGTTATCACTTAAGAATTTTTGAAAAGTCACAATTTTGTCGCAATTATTGAGCTTTAACCATAATAAAGGCTTCCGGGTAAAATCCTGAAAGCCTTTATTATGGCCAGACTGTCCGAAAAGGTTAGGCAAAATCAGCTTTTTAAGGTGCAATTATGTAAATT
>LFRM01114443.1_pt1 | contig 48201 bp, 53 predicted proteins | sample 618341 | NCBI WGS metagenome assembly LFRM01 (sample SAMN03654438, study PRJNA283298) | anaerobic digester metagenome | isolation source: pool of bioreactors CSTR01a, CSTR02a, and CSTR03a thermophilic anaerobic... | place: Denmark: Kgs. Lyngby | collected 2014-05-21 | reverse complement strand
TATTTCCATGTAATCCCGTTTCCCCTTGAAGAGACTGTCTCCTACAAGGGAGGGACAGCCCAGGGCCCTTTGGCAATACTTGAAGCCTCGGAGCAACTCGAAAAGCTGGTCGACGACCATACCGAACCAGGTTTGTTGGGAATACATACAACTGATGCTGTCGACTGTTCCTTTGAGAGCACCCTGCAGGAGGTGTTTTCAAGAGCTTCCGCCATGGTGGAGCGTTCGTTTTCCCAACAATCGGTTCCTGTAATGCTGGGAGGGGAGCATAGTGTTACCAATGCTTCCATACAGGCCATATCACATCGCTTTGCAAAGCATGAAGTCGGCATTCTTCAGTTTGATGCCCATATGGATCTGCGTGAAGCGTATGAAGGCTCCCCCTTCAGTCATGCCAGTGTGATGAAACGTGCAGTAGAGGCAAGGATCCCTCTGTTTCAGGTTGGAGTGCGAAACTACAGCACCGAAGATCTAAAGGCCAGGAAGGAATATGATGTCCTTCATCTTGATGCCCATGTCCTGGATACGATGAAGCATTCCAAGGAAGGATTTTCCGGTTTGTCCTTGCCCGAGTCGTTTCCCAAGAAGTTGTTCATTACCTTTGATGTGGACGCTTTTGACGCTTCCCTCATGGGCAGTACCGGCACCCCCGATCCCGGTGGTCTCTTCTGGTGGGATGCCATCAACCTGTTGGAAAGCCTGACCTTAGGCAGGAGTATCATCGGGGTCGATATCGTAGAGCTTGCACCCAACCCCCTGTTACACCATGGCCCCTATCTGGCAGCCAAGCTGACCTATCACCTGATGGGCCTCATAGCCAGAAGAAATACAAGGGCATAGGGTTCATGTCCAAGTAGTGGATTTTCTCTTGATGGATGCGAATCATAAACAAGGACCACCTGCATAGTGGTGGTCCTTGAGAGTGAAAATGATTTCATATGGTCTATCCTACGACGCTAGGGCCTTACCAAGTTCCCTGCAGGCTTCAGTCTCTTCAGGACCCGGGTCTTCATTCGCTATTACAGGCTTGCCTACAAGGGTAGCCCCACGTGCGAGGACCCTCTCCTCCCAAGAAACCATCCACTCCCCATCACCCCAGCCATAGGATCCGAAGAGGGCTATTCGCTTGTTTGCAAGCTTGTCTTCAAGGGAACTGAACATGGGCTCGAAATACTCTTCCTCGAGCTCTTCAACACCCATGGAAGGGCAACCGAATGCAACAGCATCGAATCGGTCAAACATCTCTGTTTTGAATGATTCAGCATGAAAAACACGAACTTCAGCTCCTGCTGTCTGAGCCCCTTGCTGTACGGCTTCCGCCATCATTTCGGTATTTCCTGTTCCACTGTAAAAAACTATTGCTACTGTTTTCATGTATAAACTCTCCTTTGTGAAAAGCCCAAGGAAGGTTCTGATTCCAACGATAGGTATGTATTCTGAAGCACTGTGAGTAGTGACATGATTTCCTTTAGTTAGGCAATGCTAACTAAAAGCAGTGTAAGATTTACTCGCTATTTGGTCAAGGGAGAATGAAGCCAAAAGCGTCAGATTTTCCTTGTTGCTACTCTTGAGTCAATATATCTTTGGTTAGCCGTTTCACCTTTTCCGTCAGCGGGGAACCGTGTCCGTAACGGGCTATCGTTTCATTGAGGACCCATCGGTAAGCCATTTCGGATTCTTTTTCCTTCCCTATCTTCTGGTAACAGAGTGCAATATGGGCCATAAGGCCTATTCTTTCGGCCTCTGTGGAGAAATCATCCTCCGCATCAAGGAATGCCCGAACGATAATGTAGTGGCCAAGAGCGTCCTTGTAGCGTTTCATCTTTTCCAGGCAGTAGCCGAGGGCAACCCGTGCCATGATGGTCTGATTGTCTGCTGAGCCTTCAAACTCTTCAAAAATGCTCACCACATGTTTTCGGAGGGGGAGTTCCTTTGTATAGAGCTCCTTGAAATGATGGATATCTGCCTGCAGGCAGATCACATCCAGGTAGAGGTCATAGGAAGGTGCCTCTTCCTCCGCCCAGTCTCGTTTGAGCAACTTGGTGGCAATTGTTTGGGCTTCCTTGTTCTGACCATCATCGAGATAGGAGTTTGCCAAGGCTATCTGTGCCTCTATGGTTATGTCATCATCGTCGCCATAGAGGCTTCTGGTTGTCTCAAATATCTGTTTTGCTATGGCAAGTTCATTTGCCGGATCATCGGCATGGAGATAGGCCATGTTGAGTTCACCCATCAGGTTTACATAGGATGAGTTTGCTGGGCCGTGTTGGTTGAAATGTTTTACGCGCTTCTTTTCCAGGTCCATAATGTTCTGATGGACTTGAGCAAAGTAGACCGGGTCGTCCATTTCGCTGGTCAGAAGCAGTCGTGCCAGATAGTTTTCCATATCTTAAGTATAGCGTTAGGTATTATCACTAACAAGTGGCTCCCGCAACTTGATGGCCCGAATTGCAAGGAAGCAGTCATGCACATAACTGTCCATCATCATAACGCCGCTCTTGTCAGTATAGAGATCGATGATGGAGAAGCCTTGCGTGCAAAGCCCGCCGACAAGGTCATTGAGGGTGTGGCTGAATTCAATGGTGTCATGTTTTTTCAACCGCTTTTCGAGTTCCTTTTTGCTGAGGCTTGTAAGGTCGGAAAAGGGGATGGTGTATTTTACTTTCATGCGGTTTTTCAAAGCAGCCTTCTCATCGAAGATGTAGAGTGCGGGATTTGTAGCACTGGTAAGAAGGGCACCCCCATCCTGGAGAATCCTGTTGCACTGGCGGTATACACTCTGCACGTCATCGATAAAACAGGTTGAGGTAGGGTTGTAGATCAGGTCAAACTGCTTATCTGAAAAACGTGATAGGTCACACATATCACCTTTCTCGATAGCAAGGGTAAGGCCCTCCCTTTTAGCAATGGTTGCGTCCTGGTCCAGTTGCTTGTCTGAGATGTCAAATACCGTTACTTGCGCGCCATAGGCTGCTAGCAGTACTCCCTGCTGGCCTCCACCGCAGGCGAGGCAGAGTACCTGCTTGCCTTTTGTCTCAGCGATCCAGGAGTGGGGGACACGCTTGAAAGGTGAGAGTATCATATCGAGCGAGCCTTTTCTTGCTTCTTCAACTTGCTGGGGTGTGCACCCATCTGTCCATATATTGCCTTTGCCGGCTTCATAATCCCAAGCCTTGGCATTATAGGTTGTGTATTTTTCCATGAGAAACAGCTTACCACCAATGCTTTTTCGTAGCAAGTGAATGGTGTGGCATAACTATTTGTAGAGTAGAAGTTTGTTAGAGGGGTAGGGTAATCAGGGGAGTATAAATCAACATGTTATGCTTTTGATGGGAGTGTATGAGGGAAATCCTTTCAATTTGTACCGTAAGGGCCTCTATTGCTGGAAGTTTTCTGCCTTTAACCCCACGGGCAAGGGTGACATGGGGAAGAAATGCCTTTTCATCCAACACAAAGTTGTTTGTTCGTAGCAAATAGGAAAGCTCTTTTTGCAAAGCCTCCAGCTCCCTGTTCTCTTCTATTCCCAACCAGAGGATGTCCCCTTTGCGTTTGCGAAACAATCTGAGTTGGTTCAGGGTGAGGCAGAGAGGGGGAGTTTTGAGAGTGTACAGGATATCCTTGAGGATGGTGAGGGAATGAGCCTCCACCTCACCAAGGAAGCAGAGGGTTATGTGTAAGTTCTCATACCTGGTAAAGCTATAGTCAGGACAATACTCAGCTATCTCCTTCTGGAGAAGGGCTATGGAGTTTTTAGTCTCACTGTCCAATTCCAAGGCATAGAAGAGTCTCATGCATGAATCATATTGGTTCTTTTCCCTGCGCGCAAGTGCTGGACTCGACACTCTTGCTACATGTGATGTTTGGTTCTAGAATGTTTACATGGAGGAATTGTATGAAAATAGTACTCATTGGGGCAGGTAGCGCCCAATTTGGCTTTGGTACCTTGGGAGATATCTTCCAAAGCAAAAAATTGGCAGGAAGTGAGATATGCCTTGTAGATATAGACCAGAAGGCTTTGGACCATGTGGCGGAGGCTGCCAAGCAGTTCATCAAGGAACATTCCCTGGATTTTACCATTACAGCCTCAACAGACCGCCTCTTTGTGCTGGAAGGAACTGACGTGGTGGTGATCTCCATTGAAGTTGGGAAACGTTTCCCTCTGTGGGATGAGGACTGGACCCTACCGCAACAATATGGCATCAAACAGGTCTATGGCGAAAACGGAGGGCCTGGGGGAGTGTTTCATGCCCTACGCATCACCCCCGTCATCGTGGACATTTGTGATGATGTGGTACGTCTCGCACCCGATGCATGGGTATTCAACTACTCCAACCCCATGACTGCCATCACTACAACCGTTTTACGGAAGTATCCGAAATTGAAATTTGTCGGCATGTGCCATGAGATAGCATCGCTTGAACGCTATCTCCCATCCATTCTCGATACTCCGTTTGAAGAGCTTGATCTGAGAGCCGCCGGACTCAACCACTTTAGCGTGCTTCTTGAGGCCAGGTACAAGAAGAGCGGCAAGGATGCATACCCTGATATCCTACAGAAGGCTCCTTCCTTCTTTGAGAAGGAACCGGGATATTCGGACATCCTTGCCTACGTCAAGGAAAATCAGCAGCTGTTCCAGACTGAAGGCAGCACCGACAGGTCCCTGCCTGAAGGTATGCTAAGCAGCAAAAGCTGGGCCGACAGGACTCTGTTCAAGAAAATCCTTGAGCATTACAAGCTCTTGCCGATAACAGGGGACAGCCACTTTGGCGAGTACATACCATGGGCTCACGAAGTTTCAGACCACAAGGGGATCAAGGATTTCTATACCTTGTACCAGCTGATGCTTTCCCATATGAAGCCTAAGATCGAATTGAAAATGAACGAACGGCTTGTCTTCATCCTGGAAGGAATCCTTGACGACAGCGGATATGAGGAGCCAGCCGTAAACATCCTCAACAACGGTCTTATTCCGTCCCTTCCTTCCTGGATTGCTGTAGAGGTTCCTGCCAAAGTCCGTAAGGGTGGCCTTGAAGGGATAGCATTCCCTTCCTATCCCAAGGGGTTCGCCGCCTTGTTACGGAATTACTGCGGTGTATACGATCTTATCGCAGAAGCTGTATTGACTAAAAAGAAGGAGTATGCCCTCCAGGCATTGCTAGCCAATCCCATAGTCGACCGCTGTGAAAATATCCCTGAACTGCTCGACCTTATGATCGAGAGGCAGGATAAGTGGCTAGGATATCTGAAGTAGGGCAGGGCCGTAAACAAAAAAGAAACCTTCCTGCTTGAGGAAGGTTTCTAGTAGCGGCAAAGGGACTCGGACCCCTGACCTAACGGATATGAGCCGTTTGCTCTACCAACTGAGCTATGCCGCCGTCTGTTGTGTCAAACAACCCTTGCATAATAGTAAATGCCCTAAGGTTAGTCAAGAGGGTTTTTGTAAAGAATTTTTTCAAAGCCAATACCTTGATTTGACAGGCAAGCAGTCGCGTAACCATCAATCGGGCAAACAGTTAGCAAATGTCATCCGAGACTTTCAGACGGTTCGAGGTTGATTTAAGGCCCTAATGTTACCGGTCAGTGAACAATCATCGTTGAAAATCCCATCTCAGGGGGTATATGAACCCCTGCTGCCGCTAGGTTGATAGGTAGGTGTTGAAGGCCTGTCGTTTCCAGTTTGCTGGGTTGTAGAAGGGATTAAAAGGGTAGAAACCCTATGTATTCCTTGTCCAAGCCCGTCCCATGAAACAAAAACGCTTGCCTTATCTTCACGATATCGCTACTCTTGAAGCATGATTGGATTCTTCTTAAAAAAAGCATTTTTCGATGGATGGGACAACCTCATTGGGATGGTTATCCACAACCTGGGGTTTCTCCTGGTAGTGTTAGCCCTGATGGGCGGTCTGAGTCTTGGTGAAGTCAATATGGCTCTTAGCATGTTGGTGATGGTGCTCTCTTTGGGCTTGTTTGCCTTCTTCTTTGCTGGAAGCGCCTCCTCAACGTACTCCTATAGCCGCTACGAACGTGGAGGCTTTGATGGTTTCAAGCGGGGTATCAGGGAGTCATGGCGTCATGCTCTGCTGTTCTGGGCTCTGCTGGTGTTGAATGTAACCCTCATCCTTCTTGTCATTCCCTTCTATCTCAGCTATGGAAACATTGTAGGTACGGTACTCTCTGTGGTGCTGTTTTGGGTATTTGCAGCCTTGAGCCTCGCATTGATGTATTATTTCCCACTGTTTTACCATATGCGTGGGGATACTCCGGTAAAGACCCTGAAAAAAAGCTTCATCCTCCTTCTTGATAACCTAGGATTTTCCCTTTTCCAGGCGATTTACCAGATGATAAACCTAGCCATTTCAGTCATGCTTGCTGGTCTGGCCCCTGGGATCACTGGTATGTTGCTCGCCTCCAGTGATGCAACCAAACTCTTGATGTACAAATATGACTATTTTGAAGAGAACCCCGAAGCCGACAAGAAAAATATCCCTTGGGACGAGCTGCTCTATGATGAGCAGGAGAGTGTCGGACACCGTTCCCTCCGGAATATGATCTTCCCTTGGAAAGACTGATATGGCCTTGGAAGTGGAACTGAAAGCCCATGTTGCAGAACCTCTTCTCTTACAGCAACGCATTGAAGCACTTGCCGGCATATCGCTTGCCCGGTGTGAACTGAAGGAAGATACCTACCTCAGCCTTGAAGGCGAGGATGCCCTGTTTCGTATCAGGGCGGAGCAGACCGGCAGATCTTTCGAATCCATGGAAGGGTCCTTGGTATTTACCTATAAGAATAAGGCGATCAAGGATGGCATTGAGGTGAATGAGGAGGTTGAATTCACTTCTACCTCTGATCAGGGAGGGGCGGCCCTTCAGTTTTTCCTCAGTCTGGGGTATGTGACGTACATCACCAAAACAAAAAAAGGGTTTCTCTACACCTATACCGCATCTAAAGATCTCCCTCAGTTAACAATAGAATTGGTTGAGATAGCAACTCTTGGCTGGTTCATCGAGATGGAGTTTGTCCTTGAAGATCACTCTAGGGTGAATCTTGCCAAAAAGACGCTTCTGGACCTTCTCACGCAGCTTGGGATCAAGCATTCAAAGATCGAGAGGGAGTACTACATGCATCTGCTCAAGAAGAAAAAACCCGAAGCCTAGGCCTCGGGTCTTTTTAAACGTTCAAATCCGGTTACATGACAGGGTAGTGTGGGACATTATCCTCGCCGATGTAACGACTGATGCAGTTGACCAGCACTTCATGGTCGCGCAGATCGGTCAGACCCGATACGATCGCAACCCCAACTGTTCCTACGCCTTCGACATAGATCGGGAAGCCTCCGCCACAAGCAACAAACTTGGTAGGGTCCAGGCCCCTCTCTACAAGGGTAGTTCCTCTCTGTTTCAGCCATAAAGAGTAACGTAAGGTGCTCATCTCAAAATTCAAGACTGTTCTGAACTTACGGTCTATCCAAGTCTCATTGCTGAGGTTGGCACCTTCAGCTGAGTACTGAAATAGGGTAAGTCCACTCATTAGCTTGATAGAGATAGCAATCTTCAGATCCTTATCCATAGCCTCTGCTACGAATATCTTACCCAACTCCCACGCATCCTCATGGGTAAAGGTCTCAAATCTCAACAATTCCTCTTGTGCCGACACAATTGCCATTCTCTCGTCAAGTTCCATACCTACTCCGTTGGGAATTTGATTCCCCATTGTTTTCTCAAAGTGTCCATGACTTCCATGACACGAATAATCTCGCTATGCGGCATCTGCTTGCATTCGAGCTCCCCTTCCTCAATAGCCTTTCTACATGCTTCCACCTGATGTTCGAATCCGGTGATGTACCTGAAAGGCTTATATGTTTCCACAAGGTTGTAATCCTTGTCATATACATTAATCCCTTCACAGTTATTGATATTCAGAAATTCGATGAAGCCACGGCTTCCAAATATAGCACCTCTGCGGTCACTGGTGCTTACCATGGAACTGTGCAATACAGCCATCTTGCCTCTCTTGAAGGTGAGGGTGATGCTGTTCGACTCGTCAACGCCACTATCTGTCTTGATACAGGTGGAGGATATCTCCTCTATCTGGTTTCCGAAGACCATCATGGCGAAATTGATCGGGTAGACACCCACATCCAATAAGGCCCCTCCTGCAAGTTCAGGGTCGACCAGACGTCTGACACCCTTTACAGGATAGCACAGATTTGCAGTCAGTGAGTGAGGCTCCCCAATTACACGGCGGTCAAGTATCTGGTCGAGTACAAGTCTCATCGGCAGATACCGTGTCCATATTGCTTCAGCTACCAGGAGCTTTTTCTCCTTTCCATATGCAAGGACTTTCCTGGCCTGCTGGGCATTCATAGTGAAGGACTTTTCACACAACACATGTTTACCATGGTCGAGGGCGAGCATCATGTGCTCATAGTGAAAGGAGTGAGGGGTGCATATGTAGACCAGATCTACATCTGGGTCATTCACCATCTCTTCGTAGGAACCATATGCTTTTTGAATGTTCCATTTTTGTGCGAACTCTTTTGCCTTGTCAAGTGATCTTGATGCGACGGCGTAAGCTTCGACATTCTCCATTTCGGCTATGGTTGCTGCCATTTTCCGAGCAATATTGCCAGCACCTAAAATTGCCATTTTCATAGGTTTTCCTCCTTGTTCCCCAATAGTATAGGCTTTCTCTTGGTGTTTTGAAAGTTAAAAAAATTGCAATTAGGGAACATTCGGGGAAATTATCCAAGCAAAGAGAGGAAGTTCATGCCTAAAGAGAGTACCCCGATGAGGGCAAAGGTAGTATTGCTCCTGATTCGAAGATTGGTTTTTGCTATCAGCCCCACCAGTGACCAGAGGGCGAAGAGAGTCGCTGTCGTAAGCAGGGCAAGGCTTGTCACTGCATAGAGGGGAAGATAGGGAAGAAGGATGCAAAAAGCCAGGGAGGCCCGGCTGCCCCCTTGGGTTCCCAAGGAGAGCAACAGGGCTGCTGTGGCGCCCACCAAAAGGGTGAACAACAGGACCAGGGATGCCTTTTCTGGAGAGACCAGCATGGAGAGGGCGACATTCGCAAAGGACAACGAGAGTATCTTGAGGGCTTCCATGACATTGGAAAAGACAAATCGGGCTCCGCTGGTAGCATCAAAAAGGTGGTAGAGGGCATTCATTACAAAACAGAAGGCGAATAGGCTGAAGGTGAGGATGATGAGTACAGTCGGAGTGACAAAGCCCAGTTCGCTTCGTTTGATTGCTATCGCAAGGAACACCAAGATAGCCAGTGATACGAGGGATCCGAGGATGTCAACGACAGCATTGAAAACTGAAGCCGGAGTGTAGGGGTGTTTTCCCTCACTGTTGAGTTTTCTTTTGTAGGTGTCACTATTGTAGGAAAAGTTGAAATATGTGCCGTTTCTCAGCTTTGCCGAAAAGTCGAGTTTATGCACTTGGGAAGCATGGGAGGTTATCTCTGCCACCTGTCTTTCGAACTCCGAAAACAACTTGTTCAAATCATCCATACTCAACTCCAGAATTTGTCGGTTTTGATCTCATCGATCAGACGGGAGACCTCAACGGTCAAAAGCGAGCAAATCAGCTGTTCAGCACCTTCGCGGTCTGTCTTTGCAAGTTCAATCGCTTCAGGGAATTCCATACTCTTTCCTATATTTGCATAGTAGTTTCTCGATACCACCGTCATGCTCCGACCTGCGGTCTTGGAGCGCTTGTTCTTCACCCGTCTTCTTGGGGATAGCAACCCGATAGGTACGATGGGCACTGGGTTTTCCAGATATATCCTGGCGACGCCGGGACGAAAGAGGGCGAGCTGGCGTTGGGCATTGAGCCCTCCTTCGGGGAATATGTAGACTGAATCACCTTTGGCCAGGTAAGATGCTGCCTCTGAGACAACTTTTTTACGGTCAGAGGGGGTAAGGGCCTTGATCTGCTCAGTCCAGCCGAGAAAATTCCCTACGACCGGTATGCCAAACCCCGGTCCGATTACCATGTGCAGGGGATCCTTCATCAGAGTGGTCACAAAGTGCACATCACTGCTGCTGAAGTGATTGGAACAGAAGATTTTAGGTCCCGGAGGCAGGCTCTCCTCCTGCCAGGTTTGAAAATCATAATTGAGTTGTAGTATCACCTTGACAACAGTTCTGTAGATGCTGTGAAGGAAATAACTGATTTTTTTCACCGATAGCTCCTAGGACAAGTGTACAAACACCGTAAACACTGGTCAACACCAGGTAGGCATCCAGAGGTCCCTTCCTAAGGAGGGATCATGAATCTTATGCGAATCAATGTTGTAGACTTCGTAAAGATTCTTGTGACAGATAACCTCTTCTGTCGGACCGTTTGCAAAGACCTTTCCCTTTTTCAACAGGATTGTCTCATCGCTGTAGACTTGGACCAATAACAGGTCATGCAGGACGCAGATGACACTCAAATCCTTCTCTACCAGATTCTTGAGCAGATTCATCATGGTACGTTGATGTTTCACATCAAGATGGTTCACCGGCTCATCCAAGAGCAGCACTCCACCTTGTTGACAGAGGGAGCGTGCGAGAAGGACGCGTTGCATCTCTCCGCCGGATAGTTCAGTAACACGCTTGTGGGCTAGGTGCGTGATGTCACAGTCACGCATAGCCTGCTCGACTGTTTCCCCCTCATCATGGCCGCCATATGCATAGCGTCCCATAGAAACGGCTTCTAAAACTGAGAAATCATAATCGATCCTGCCGTTTTGAGGGACAAAACCTAGCTTCCTGGCTAGATTCTTCTGGCTAAGGGAAGAGACTTCTGCCCCTGCTATATGCACCGATCCTGATGTGGGGATGAGCTCTTTATAGAAGAACTTGAGAAGAGTGCTTTTCCCGCTGCCGTTAGGCCCGGTCAGGGCGATGAATTTGCCTTTGGGTACAGAGAGGCTCAGGTTGTTGAAGACCTCCTGCTTGTCATATCCGCCGGTCAGCCCTTTCGCTTCAAGACTATACATAGGCATACCGCCCCTTACGAAGCATCCAGATAAACAGGGGAGCGCCGAGGATGCTGGTTATCACACCGACCGGCATCTCTCCGGTAGGGAGGATCAGTCGGGCAAGGGTATCGCTTCCCAAAAGCAAAAAGGACCCTAAAAGGCAGGTAGGTATGAGCATCTTGCTGTGTTTGGGCCCAAGTAGCAGGCGGGCCATATGGGGTGCCATAAGGCCTATGAACCCTATTACTCCAAAGAAGGAGACACAGGTGGCAACGGCAAATGTAGCAAGCAGAAGAAGGGCTAACCTGATCTTCTGCAAGGGGAGTCCGGATGCGAGGGCTGAACCCTCATCAAGGAGGAGCATGTCCATTTCAGTGTGAGCTAGACGCATCGGGACAATGAAGAGGAGGACACCGATAACCATGAACACAACCTGCCTCCAGGTGCTTGAGCTAAAGCTGCCCAAGGTCCAGAAGAGTATCCTGTCATACTGTTCATGATTGAGAAACATCAGCAGCGTCATGCCGGCTGACAGTATATAGTTTGCAGCCACACCAGTGAGGAGCAGCGTTGTCTGACTCACTTTATGTTTAGATCCCACCAGGAATATCAGCAACGTGGTTGTCAGTGCTCCCAGGAGGGCGGAGAAGGGGAGGCCCAAGAGCGTTGCATATCCCAAATTGATGGAGAGGGCTACCCCGAAGGACGCTCCTGCGGATACTCCCAATACGAACGGGTCTGCCATAGGGTTGCGAAGGACTGCCTGGAAGACAGCTCCGGCTCCGCCTAGGATAGCACCACACAATATGGCTGTAAGGACCCGGGGAAGCCGCAACTGAAAGATGATGTAGTGCTGCGAAGCATTGGTGGCTTTCCCTGTGAGGGTAAGGAGTGTGTCAGAGATGGATATTCCGGCGGGGCCGAGAGTGAGAGAGACCATTCCTAGAAGTAGAGTCGACAGCGCCAGAGCTAATGCCAGGCGTTTTTTCATAGCCAATCTTCTCCGTGGATAGCCTTAGCCAACTCCTCCAGCGCCATGGCGCTGCGAGGGCCCTGACGGCTGATCATGTCTGAATCTATAAAGACAAGATTCCCTTCCTTGGTAGCCCTGAGGTCGCTGTAGGGTTTTGTCTTGATAAATTCCTGGCGCGTCTCTTCGTCGCTTTGCCCCCATCTTGGTGTCATGATGATGAGGTCCGGATCATTTGCTACCAGAAGTTCCTTGCTATATGTCCATCTGGTTGCATCTTGGGCGATATTGATCGCTCCGGCCATCTCCAGCATTTCACTGATATAGGTATCGCCGGTGGCAGTACCGTCAAAGGATCCGAAATCAACCATGAAATAGACTCGTTTCTTATCCATGGTCCTTGCTTTTTCCACGGTATCCTTGACTTGATTCTGCATTGCCAGAATAAGAAGTTCTCCCTCTTTCACGCGATCGACAGCTTGGGCTATCTCCCGAATAAGGGTATATGTTCCAGAGAAGGTCTTCTGCACATCTAGGGACAACACCTCGATGCCTGCACTCTGCAGTGATTGCAGCAACTCATCGCTGACAAAATCCGTGGCGATTGCCATATCCGGTTGCAGTGAGACCAGCTTCTCCAGGGATGGGCTGTACAGTGTCCCGATACTGGGAATTTTCAGCGCATCTTCTGGATAGGTGCAGTAGTCGGTCCTGCCTACCAGATGGCTTTCCGCTCCCAAGGCGTACAGCGTCTCGGTCACATTGGGGGCGAGGCTGACTATTGAGATGTTTTCTGACTTTTGAGGCTTTTTCTCCAAGAGCGGTTGGGCCAGGAGAGGTGTGAAGGCTGTGATGCCAAGCAAAACAGCTGCTAGGAAATATCTGAATCCGAATTTTTTAAACATATACCATTGCCCCTTTGGAATAATGGGCATGTAACATACCCAAGCCTATACTCCGTAAGCTTTTCGTAATGACATCCGAGTCAGGTCTCCTGGCTTTGGCTTCCTTGGAATCTGCGACTTCCCGCTTTAGGCAGTGTCATTGTGCAGATCCCCATCCATTACAGTGGCGGGACCGCAGGGGCTTGTACCCCTTTCCCTTGGCTCGGACTGCGTCTATCGTACGTTTGATCTGAGGATGCTGTCAAGTCATTCCGGTTGACCTAGGAAATTCTCTGAGGTACTATCGCTCGTATGAAGTACAAGCATATTGAGATTTATACAGATGGCGGTTGCAGCGGCAATCCCGGCCCGGGAGGCTGGGCATTTACTTTCAAAGCGGATGATCTCTTTGAAAAAGAGTGTAGCGGAGGATCCCCTGCCACAACCAACAACAGGATGGAGCTTACGGCGGTGATAGAAGCCCTGAAGGCAAGTGCCCTCTATCAGCCGGAAAAGATCGTCATCAATACGGACAGCCAGTATGTGAAAAATGGCATTACCCAATGGATCCAGAACTGGAAACGCAATGGTTGGAGAACCGCAGCCAAGGCTCCGGTGAAAAACAAGGAACTCTGGGTGGCATTGGATGAGCTGAACAGCAAACTTCCCGTTGAATGGAAGTGGGTCAAAGGTCATGCAGGTGTTGAAGGTAATGAACGCTGTGACGCAATGGTTCGCATCGAGATGGATAAGCTGCTGTTCGGATGAGTATAAACAGAGATAAAACCACACTTTGGCAACTGTATTTCTCTTTCTTTAAAATTGGAGGGCTTACTTTCGGCGGCGGCCTTGCGATGCTACCGATGTTGCAACGGGAAGTTATAGACAAGTACAGATGGGTTACCGAAGAACAGCTTTTGGACATATATGCCATCGGGCAATGTACTCCCGGAATCATTGCAATAAATACCGCTTCCATGATCGGATATAGGAAAAGGGGAGTCTGGGGCAGCATCATATCAACACTTGGAATGGTTACCCCTTCTTTGGTGCTCATAACCCTGCTTGCTTCAGTCTTGACGCATTTTGAGGAGAGCATCCTGCTCCAACAAGCTTTTGGAGGGATCAGAGTGGCCGTCTGTGCTCTCATCACCCAGTCAGTCATTACCCTCTATAAGAGAAGCATCGTCGATTTCCCAACCCTGATCCTCTGTTTGGTAACTGTTGCAGGCACCATCTTTCTGCAACTTTCACCCATCTTGTTTGTCATCGTAGGGATTTTGTTCGGCCTAGTTGTACAGAACCTCAAAAGGAGGAAGGCCGAATGATATTTCTCCTTTTGTTTTATGAGTTTTTCAAGATTGGGCTGTTCTCGATCGGCGGAGGGCTGACCACTTTGCCGTTTCTTTACAACCTTGCAGAAAAAAGACCCGATTGGTTCACTGCCAAGAACATTGTTGACATGCTGGCCATCAGTGAGTCGACACCAGGTCCCATTGGCATCAATATGGCGACCTATGCCGGTTTCCTTACGGCAGGCCCGTTTGGCGGGCTCATAGCAACTTTGGGTGAGGTGACTCCCAGTGTCATAATCATCTGTATCATTGCAAGGTTTCTTGACCAGTTTGACAAGAATCCCCTCGTCAGGGATGCTTTCTACGGGTTGCGGGCAGCAGTAATCGGCCTGATCATATTCGCCGCCTCCAAAGTGTTTTCAGTCACCCTGTTCAAGGCAGGTTCCATCAGGGGTCTTGAGACTCTCCTGTTTTTCATTTTGCTAGGATTGGCACTGAAGTTCAGGAAGGTCCATCCGCTTATCTGGATTGTTCTTGGCGCTGCTCTAGGTCTTCTGCTGAAGCTCCCTTCATGAGGGAGTAAGCGTGCCCATACCAGCTCTCTTCACCCTCCAAGGTAGCGAGGACACCGAATGCCCTCGCTTCCTCTTTGTGTACTGAGATCAGGAAAAGCGCCCTATCCTTAGCAAAGTCAAAGTAGCCAGACTCCAAAGCCACTTCCATCAAGGTGGCTTGGAGGGGGAAGTTCCCCTTATCTTTTTCCAGAATCTCAGAATAGAGGGCAAAGGCCTCATCCAAATCTCCCTTTTGCCTGTATGCGAACGCTTTGGCAAGGAGGAACTCCAGATGGGCTGGGAACATGGTGAATGAGGCGTCACTTAAGGTGACAGCCTCATCAAACTGTCCGTTTGCGAGAAGGGCAAGCACCAGATTGTACCGACCCTCGCTCGCTTTAGGCATAAGGTCCACGGCCTCCTCAAACAGAGCTACCGCTCTCCCATACTCCTTGTCATCAAGCAGAGTCAGAGCTTCAGCTTGCAAGGCAAGGCTTCTCTCCCTTTTGGCTACCTGGGTCGAACACGAGCTGAGCAGCAGGAAGGAGAGAAGCAGGATGGGTATTGCTTTTTTCACGGCTGCAGTACCGTCCTCTCTATCTCCCGAACCTGGGAGCGGTAGAGGTTGGTTATCGAAGAGCCGTAGTCGGCAAGAAGCTGGATGATGTTTCTCGGGTTGTTTTCAGCATCCTTACCATTAAGCCTGTCCCCCGCATCCCCCAGACCGGGGAGGATGTAGGCCGCATCATTGAGCACAGGGTCCATCCAGAGCGTATATACCTCGGCACCTTCAATGGCACGGCAAATTCTCAAGGATCCCTTAAGTGCGCTGATGACATTGATGAACTTGATGGATTTGGGGTGAATGTTGTTGTCATGCAGATACTTGATGATGGTAACCAACGAGCCGCCTGTGGCGTTCATAGGGTCGGCAAAAATAAGATCCTTGCCATCAAGTTCTTCGAGCTTGAAGTAGGATTTGTCAAGATCAAGGATGTAATCCATGTTGGACTCTTTCTTACTGTCATCACGTTTGATCTTAAAGAGGGCAAATGGTGTCACAAAGTCGTCTGAAGAGTACTCCTGTATCTCTTTGCTCAGGATCATGCTCGGTAGCAGGGCACCGCGCAACATCACACACATGACGCTGTTCTTTATCAGGGAGTCCACATCAGGGATCCTATGCACCGCATAGTTTCTTACAGGGCTGGTCACAGGAGTTTTGGTGATGATGCTGCGTTTGCTTGGAAGGGCCGCATCAGCGAAGACATGGGAGAACAACATCTCATAAGCCCTCTGAATGTAATAGAGAAACTCTGCATTGTCAGTGCCGGGGTCACGGAGTTTTGCAATGAGGCGGGAAGCCTGGCCATGTTGCTGTTTTGGGGTCTCGAATGAGTAGACATGGATGTTTGGCTCCTCAGAGAAGACATCCTTCAGATATTTTCCAATTTCAGAAGCGCTGTCTACAAGACCTTTCCTCGCACCTTCAAGCTGCATAAGATCAGTTGCACTCTCCAACACCGAACAGTGGGTGAGAGTCTTCTTATATAGCTCATTGACATGAGCAATCTTTTCCTTGTCGCTCTCCAAAAGGTAACCATCGAGGTCCGTGGCATGCAATATTACTTTATTCATGGGTTGTTTCTCCTGTTTCTTCGGAGATTTTACCCGAAGTGAACTGTTTGTACAAGGAAACAGATGGCATACTTTATTGCTGCTCACTAAGGGAAAACAATAATTACAGGAAAACAAATGGGTAATTTATCCCGTATATAAGGACAAGAAAAAGATAGTGTGGTACTGTTTACCTATCTTTCTCTCATGAGGTGAACTATGAATCTTGTGTTTCTCGGCCCTCCTGGAGCCGGAAAAGGGACCATTGCGTCCCAGGCGAAAAAACATTACGGCATCCCCCATATTTCAACCGGGGACCTGTTCCGCAATCATATCAAAGGTGAAACCGACTTGGGCAAACAAGTCAAGGCTATCCTAGCCGGTGGGGACCTGGTCCCCGACAGCATTACCATTGCCATGGTCAAGGAGCGGTTAGCTGAAGACGATGCTAAGAATGGCTTCATCCTGGATGGGTTTCCCAGGACCATAGCCCAAGCCGAAGCTTTGAAAATGATGGTACAGCTAGATGCTGTCGTCAACTTCGAGTTGGGCCGTGAACAGGTCATCAAGAGATTGTCCGGACGCAGGATGTGCAAATCCACCGGAAGAATCTATCACCTTACCTATGATCCTCCCAAACGAGAAGGTATCGATGATGAGACTGGTGAGGCCCTGATACAAAGAGACGATGACAAGCCTGAGGCTATAGAGCACCGCCTGGATGTCTATCTGGAGCAGACTGAACCCCTCATTTCCTTTTACAAGAGGGAAGGTTTGCTGGTTGATGTGGATGCTTCACCTTCTCCCAATAACGTAATGGCCCAAATGGTCAGCGTATTGAAGGGATAATACCTGAAAAAATAGAGAGCTAAAGGGGGACTTCACAGCTTGTGAGGCCCCTATAGCTTTAATAGCATGACAAGACGTGTTGCCTAACAAGGTCTTCTTGTCTGTGCCAGAAGATGCTCTAGTTCTTTTTCATCGGCCAGCTTGCCGTTACGGCCATATATAGTGATCAGTTTCTCCAGTTTCGCAAGAGACGCATCACACTCATGCTCCTGCTCCATTCTCCATGACCAGTTATGGGAACCACAGGTTGAAGGTGTGTTCATTCTGGCTTTGGCGTCCAAATCCAACAGGTCCTGCATCGGAAAAATGACATGTTGTGCATGGCTTGCCATTATACAGCGGATCATAGCCCACACCACTTCCTTCTGGTGGCACCCCAGGTAGGTCATCACCATCTCCTTATCCTTGTTTTCAAGTTCTTCAAACCAGCCACGGACAGTATTGTTGTCATGGGTACCCGTATATGCGACACAGTTGCTCGGATAGTTGTGAGGAAGGAATAGGTCGTAAGGGTTTGGGAAGTCCGCCACGTCCCGTGTGAATCCAAATTGACAGATCCGCATGCCGGGGAAATTGTTCTCATCACGCAGTCTCTCTACTTCTGGGGTCATAAAGCCAAGGTCCTCTGCGAAGATCGGCAACTCTCCCAGTTGCTTTTTAACTTGTTTGAAGAAATCGCTCCCCGGGGCCTTTACCCAACTGCCATGTTCTGCTGTCTTGTGGCCGTAAGGGACCTCCCAGTAGGATTCGAACCCCCTGAAGTGATCTATGCGTAGTATGTCGCACTGATGAAGCTGGGCTTTCATCCGTTGCATCCACCACTGGTAGTTGTCTTGTTTCATCACTTCCCAGTCGTAGAGCGGGTTCCCCCACAGCTGTCCTGTGGCACAGAAAAAATCGGGCGGGACTCCGCTTACTCCTGAATAGTGGAAGCTCTCATCTGTCTTGAACAGACTGATATTGCTCCAGGTATCCACTGAATCGGCTGCGACAAAGATAGGGATGTCACCAACGATCGAGACCTCATGTCCATTGGCATATCTCTTGAGATCTTGCCACTGCAACTCAAAGAAAAACTGCAAGGCCTTCCATATCGCTATTTTTCGTGGGTGTTTTTTCTGTAGTCTCGCTACGGTATCCTTGGAATAGACACCGTCTTCCTTTTTCCATACGCTGAACCAGCGGGCATCATTATAGTGTTCGTATAGGATCATAAAGAGTGCGTAGTCATCGAGCCAGAACTGGTTCCTATCACAAAAATCGCTAAATTCGTCCTTCTGATCCCCCTGATCGAGGAAATTACCAGCGGCAATTTTAAGAAGCGGCATCTTCCAGGCCTCTACAAGAGAGTAGTCGACCCTATCCTTGGGGAAAGGTGGCGGAGAATCAACCTGTTCGTTTGAAAGATACCCCTCCTTTGCTAGGAGGCTAAGGGAGAGCAACAGTTCATTGCCTGCAAAGGTCGAACGGGAAGCGTAAGGGGAGTTGCCATACCCGGTAGGACCGAGGGGCAGTATCTGCCACATACGAACATCTGCCTTTTTCAGGGAATCGACAAATGCATAAGCCTTAGGGCCTAGGTCCCCGATGCCATGCCTGCCTTCCAAACTTGTGGGATGCATGAGAACACCACAAAATCTTCTCTGCTCAGTATTCGTCACTGCTGGGTACCTCTTTGAGGGATTGCCTCTCTATGATGGTGAAGGGAATCTCCATATGGGTCGATCCCAACGTCTCCCCGTTGATCATACGGAACAAGGCCTCCGAGGCGAGATACCCTTTTTCTTGGGCAGGTTGGTCGACGGTAGTGAGGGCAGGGGTTATCAGCTGGCTCTCAATGATGTTGTCAAAACCGACCACGGAGATGTCATCGGGTACCCTAATGGAGTTTTCCTTGAAATAGAGGATGCATCCGATGGCTACGATGTCACTCATCGCCATGACGCATGTCGGCCTGTTCCTCAGTTTTGAAATGAGATGGCCGGCATGTTTGCCGTCTTCCAGGGTACACTCGCTTACCATGTTGGTGACAGACCCATCAAGATCGTACAGGCTCAGCCCGAACTCCTTGAGAGCCCTTTCATAGCCGCGTTTCCTTCGCTTGGGCACGCTGGCTTCAAACTCATCGGATTCAAAGGCATCTTCACTAAGGCTTATGATAGTTATGCAGCGATGCCCTTTTTCAAGTACGAGGCGCATGATCTGATACGAAGCCTCCTCATCCGCTATGTTCACAGAGGGCATATCCTCAGAAGGTGTCCCGTCGATGGTTACAAAGGGAAGCTTGCGGGTTTTCATGACATCGACGATGTCCATGCCAACCTGCATGCCCATCGTGATAAGCCCGTCGACAGCTGCACTTCGCACGGCATCGGTGATGGATTCGTTCAGAGGCGGAATAAGGGTAAGGGTGTAACCGTACTTTTGGCATACGCTTCCTATCCCTTGGATAACTTGCAGCGTATATGGGTTGCGCATTGAGTAATGGATTATCTGCGGTAGGAGAAAGCCGATGCTCAGGTGTCTTCGCAAGGAGAAGTTCCTGGCCATCGGGTCTGGGATATAACCCAGCCTGTCAGCAGTTGAGAGTATGATATCCCTTGCCTTTGCACTTATCCTGGAAGGTTCGTTGAAGGCAAAAGAGACAGCTGTCTTCGAATACCCGCTTTCGCGGGCTATATCCTTGATAGTCGGTCGTTTCTGTGGAAGGTCCATGCTTACATCCTTTTGAGCAGAAGATATTGGTAGGGTCCAAGAATGAAAGGGTCATTTCCGAGAACGAGTTCCCGTTGCGAAAAGACTTCACGATAAGGACCGAAAAGAGTGTGATCGAACAGCACAGATTTCTGGTACTCACTGAAGTTGGCCAGGACCACGTGTTTTAAACCTCGTTTGAGTGCAAAAACAGAGTGGTCATTGCTGGCTATGACCGATTCCGGAGAATCTGCATTGAAATCAGGCTCTTTTGAACGATATCCTATCATATCTTTCAGTTTAGTAAACAAATTTAAGCCCGCACTGCTTTTTTTTGTCCAATCAAAAGCACCTCGGTGCAGATTCCTGCTGTCTTTGGCCAGTATCGGATCGTCATGGTAGCTGTAATCGTTCAAGCTCGCGATCTCATCACCGCTGTAGAGGATGCTTATGCCGCGGGTAAGGTAGATGAATACGTGGGCCAGGACCAACCGCTTCAAGGCAAGTTCCTCCTGATACGTATCCTTCTCCTCCAACGCCTTCTCCAGGCCGCATAGGGATGCCGCAGTCCCACAGTTTCTTGCATCCTGGGTCTTCTCGTTTACCTCGTAGAGCTCTCCCCTTGAAAAGGATCCTGGGAAGGTGCCCAGATAGAAGGAGATGAGGAACTGCTTGTGGTCAAATGGAGAAAATCCAAGTTCAATCAGATCCTCATCCTCAATGCCCCATCCAATATCATCATGGCAACGAAGGTAGTTTACCCAAGTTGCAGTTGTAGGGATCTCGGTGGGAAGCTCGGCAAGACTTTTCTGGAGCAGGCGGGTGTCGCGAGTGGCGAGGGAGTTCCACATCTGCACCATAAGGGAGACATTGTACAAAAGATGGCATTCAGGTGCCTTTTCCGTTCCGAAATATGGAGCTACCTCCTTAGGGGCCATGACCACTTCTCCCTTGATGATGCATAGGGGGGCTGCTATCTCAAGGACAAGACGGAAGATCCTGAGAAGCGTGTGCACTTCAGGCAAATTCCTGTTGCTGGTGCCCCATCTTTTCCAGATATATGGGATGGCGTCCAGGCGGAATACCTCGACGCCATAGTTGGCCAGGGTAAGCATGGCATCGAGCATAGCGAGCAACACGCTGCTGTTCGCATAGTTGAGGTCCCACTGGAAATGGTTGAAAGTGGTCATCACATACTCTTCACTGTCTGCTAGGTAGGTGAAGTTTCCTGGAGCTTGCTGGGGAAACACCTCACTGGTTGTTGCCTCATAGGAATCGACAACACTCCTCTTTTTTGTGAAGAAAAACCGATCCTTGTAGGCTCTCTCTCCTGCCTTGGCCTTACATGCCCATGGGTGGGTGTCGGCACAGTGGTTGAGGACGAAATCCAGGCAGAGGCTGATGTTCTTCTCCCTGCATCTGTCCGCTAGTGAGATGAAGGACTCTGTTGTGCCGAGACGGGGGTCAAAACTGGTGAAATCCTCTACGGCGTAGCCTCCATCATTGTTGGTAAGGGGCATCTTCATGCAGGGCATCAAGTGCAGGTAACGGACATCAAGGCTTTCAAGATAGGGCAGTTTCTGTTCAAGACCCCCAAAGGTTTTGTTGAACTTATCGACATAGAGCATCATGCCGCTCATTTTTGAACCCAGATACCAGAGAGGATTTGCAATCCTCTCTGCATCGAGGCTCTTCAATGAAGGTTTCCTAGCCTTGAATTTGCTCTGGAGGAGGTCATAGAGGGGCTGGATGTCCCTGTTCTTGTAAAGCTCTTCCCACAAGGTAAGCAATTCGCCTTGCCTTGCCGTCCATCGTTTCTTGAACTCTTTCATTATCTAGCTCTTTATGGCACCATCGCTGATTCCCTTTACAATATATTTTTGCAAGAAGAGATATACGATGATGATCGGTATGATTGAGACCATGACTGAAGGGAAGATCAGCTGCCAAGGGTTTCCGAACTGCCCTGCTGTGATTCTTGCAAAGTACAGTTCGAGGACCAGTGTTTTGGTAGGGCTGTTCCCAATGACCAGGAAGGGCAGGAGATAGTCATTCCATATCCACATGGAGTTCAGTACGATCACCGTCACTGTGATCGACTTGAGCAGCGGCATGACCACATGTATGTACATCTGAAAGATGTTGCACCCGTCGATGGTCGCAGCCTCCTCAACCCCTCTTGGGACACTCTTGACAAACCCATGGTAGAGGAATACGGACATGGATAGACCGAACCCCCCATACATCAGGACGAGACCGGTCGCACTTTTGAGTCTGATATCATCAAAAAATTGAATGAGAGGATACATGACGGCCTGGAAGGGGATGAGCATAGCTGCGACAAAACACATGAAGACTATGGTGCTTGCCTTGCTCTTGTTGCGAACCATGATCCATGCGGCCATGCTGCTTACGATTACTATCAGCAATACCGATGTGCTGGTTATGGCCGTTGTGATGAAGAGGGCCCTGAAAAAGTTAATCTCCTTCATCGCATTACTGAGATAGGAGAAAGTTATTTCAGAAGGCAGGCCCAGCGGCGAGCTTATGATCTCACTCTGGCTCTTGAAGGAGTTCACTAGCAGGAGCCAGAGGGGGGCCAGTGTATAGATTGCAATACCGCTAAGGACCGCATACAGAACAGCCATCTGTATCTTTTTTTTGAGGAAATAGTTTTCATTCATTGAATTGGAGGTGATCGGTGGTGTTTTTTTCATATTACATCTCCACTTCTTTTCGCTTGGTAATGGCTACCTGTGTCAAGGTTATGCCTGCCACGAGGATGAAGAATATCACCGCCTGTGCCTGGGCCTTCCCATAGTTAGGGGGAGCGGTATCCTTGACTGTCCTGAGTATCTGCATGGCGAGAAGTCGCGTACCGAACTCACCGTCGGTGAGAGCCACGTTCTGGTCCAGCAACTTGAAACTGTTAGCCAAGGTCATGAAGAAGACAATGGTAAAGGAAGGCATCAACATTGGAATGGTGATCTTTCTAAAAGAGTACCAGTAGGAGGCTCCGTCGATACTGGCTGCCTCATAGTAGTCAGCGCTGATGTTATTCAGACCCGCAACATAGATTATCATCATGTAACCTGCATACTGCCATGTATTGAGCATGGCCAAAGCAAACAAGGCTTTAGTGGAATCTTGCGTCATATACCGTAAAAAGGGCAGGTACAGGGCTTCGGGTGAAAATAGGATGTCAGTGAAGATTATCTGGAATATGAATTGCCAGATAAAACCCAATGCGAGGCCGCCCAACATATTGGGGAGAAAGAAAATTGTCCGATAGATTCCGGAACTCTTGGTTATCTTGGTTACCATCAGGGCAAGGGCGAGAGCTGCGACATTGACGAAAATTACTGCTATGAAGGTGTATTTCACCGTATAGACCAGAGCAGAGATGAAACGGGTATCCTGAAAAGCTTCCTTATAGTTTGCAAAGCCTACAAACGACTTGAACATGCTCGTTGCCCGGGTTCCGGTATCCGGGTCGAAGTAGTAGGTGCCCCTCCAAGCCAAAAACGAGTTCACCACACCCATGATGAACGGGTAGAGGATGACCATGGTGAAAAGGAGTAGGGAGGGTATGACCAAGGGCCAGAACCATTTCTTATAAAAATTCATTTGATACTCCTGGGAAATAGGGGCCGGAAACCCGGCCCCTTAAGGATTTGGGAAGTTATTTCATTGCAAGCCACTGGTCTATGGCGTAGTTTGCAATTGCCTCATAATCAGAGGCGGTCCAATTTCTCTTGGTGAGATAACTCTCCATGATTCTCAGGCCGACAACATCTCCACTCCATGATGCGGGGGCACCATTGTAAGGAGCGGACAGGGTGTTTCCACTGGCCATGTAGTCGATGATCGAGTTTCCAAGGCTGTTGGGAACTGTGGTGGTTTCAGGATCGGCATTGTAGGGGATAAATGCAAACTCCTCTACAATGTACTTCTTTCCGGTATCACTGTTGTTCATCCAATAGAGGAAATCAAAGGCTTTCTGCTGTTCAGCCTTGGGAACCATGGCGTTTACGGCATAGTAGTTAGGCACGAACACTGGAATCGAGCTGTTGAGTTTCGCTACGGTTGTCCCATCAGTCCGCTTGATATCCTGACTCTGGAAAGGCATTTTTACGGGGACAAACTCAAGTCTTTCGGCTTGCGCGGGGTTTACCCCTGCGATGTTGCCAAATGCCCAGTTTCCTTGTTTGAAGAATACAGCCTTGCTGTCTGCAAAGATCTGTACGGCCTGGTCATAGCCGAAGTTCGAACTGGAGACGAAATCCTGGCCACGGACTGCCCTGCCCTTGAGGCCTGCTAGGTAGCTGGTCTTCAGGTCGAGGGCTTTGGCGTAGGCAAGCAGCGCACCCTTAAGGCTCTTCACCTTCGCATCATCCGCTTGTTGGGCTTCTGTCTCACTGGTTAGCACTGCGTTGAGGGCGACGTTGATGAAGTGATCGCCATAAGTCCATTTTTCCGCCCCCATGACAGCAAAGACCCCATTGAGATTCTTGCTCAGTTTTCCCTTTGAGGATGCGAGTGTATAGCTTTTGCCGTTCAACTTGACGGAAGTGGCTTTAGGGGATGTGATCCAGGCATCAATGGTTTTTACAAGGGTTTCCCACTCTTCGTAGGTAGCCGCCTTGATGTCCAGAAGGACTGCGTCCACCTTGGAAGGGCCGAACAGCTCGGAAAGCATATCTCGGTCGACGATGAAGCCGTAACCCTCTACGTTGTAGGGGATGCCGTAGCTTGTCTTGCCGTCAGAGGACAGCCTCAATCCTTGGGGAATGGCAGCAACCATCTTAGCGAAATCACCGCTAGTGACAGTGTTCAGGTCAAGGACAAATCCACCTTGTTTCCATTCTGGAAGCTCTTTTAGGCTCTGAATGGAGAATATGGAAGGCATTTGGCGACTGTTCATCTCAGAGCGCAACGTTTCCATATGGTCCTGGCCGCTTCCTATGGAGAAGTTTTTGACCCTGATTCCTGTCTCAGCCTCGTAAGCTGCACACATCGCAGCAAACTGTGCTGCGTTCTCTCCCTTTGAGTTGTAGACATAGATGTCGTACCCTTTGTCAGCTTCACCAGCTCCCTGTGCAAAAACAGAGGCTGAGAATGCCATGAGGAGTACTAGGACAACGATTAGACTTTTTTTCATGTTTTCTCCTTTTGCTTTGTGATTTCTAAAGCTTTGAACAATGTTTACTACCAGCTTGGATTTTCCTTGAAAAGCAAACCAAGGTTGGTATATACTTAATATTAAACCGGTTTTCTAAACCAGTCAACCTTTATTTTTTACAATAGACAAATGGTTATTTTATAAAAAATTACCCTGATAATCTAAGAAATCTAGTTTTGGAGGCAATCATGAGTCGGAAATGGATGCAAACAGTGGACAGTTCGGTCTCACAGACCTATGTGGATCCTCTCTATCCCAAAACAGGAGAGAGTGTGCTTATCAGCATGCAGATAAGTAAGGAGAGTGAACTCTTCTCGGCTTCGTTGTTTGTTTTCCATCATGGGAATGAACATCCGCATCCACTCAGAGGTGCAGAGTGTGGGGATCGACTGCTCTATAGAGCATCTGTAACGATGCCGGATGAGCCGATGTATTGGTATTTCGTCCTGTTTGCATGCGACCGTGCATACTATTACTCACGAAAGGGAGTGAGTGCGAGTCCCCCTTCGCTGTATGACAGCTTTTTCCTGAAACCGGACATCATTGACGTCTCATGGGTAGGATCATCCACCTGCTATCAGATATTCCCCGACAGGTTCAAGGAATCCGACCCCTCTGTAGGGGCCAAGGATGGTGAGTACACTTTCGATGGTGGAAAAGTGCAGACGATGGATTTCTCAGAGAAACCCCTGCCGTTCGATGAGGGAAAGTGCCTCGACTTTTTCAATGGCGATCTCAAGGGCATTGAAGATGCCATCCCACATTTCAAGGCCTTGGGGGTGAACGTCCTCTATCTCAACCCGATTGGTGTCTCAAGGACGACCCATCGCTACGATTGCTGTGATTTTTTCCATATTGACGAGAAGTTGGGTGGTGATGAGGCTTTCATCTCCCTGACTAGGAAGCTGCACGATGAGGGGATTCGTATCGTGGTGGATATTTCCATCAATCATACAGGGATCGAACACCCCTGGCTCTTGAAGGCACAGCAGGATCGTGACAGTGAAGAGGCATCGTTCTACTATTTCAATGACGATGGGTCAGTCGCCTGCTGGGAGGATGTCCCGACGCTTCCCCAACTGAACTACAACAGTTCTCGCCTGAGGGCTTTGATCTACAAAGGAGAGGATTCAGCCTTGATACGATTCCTCAAGGAACCTTACCTGCAGGATGGATGGCGCCTCGATGTCGCTTCAGTCTTGGGACGGAGAGGGGATGACCAGCTGTGCGAAGAGGTCTGGAGGGAGGTGCGCAAGAGTGTAAAGGCCGAGAATGAGCAGGTGTATCTGGTCGGAGAGAACTGGGTTGATTCAGCCCCATTCCTGCAAGGTGACATGTGGGATGGAACGATGAACTATCTAGGGAGCAGCAGGCCGCTTCGGTCCTGGATGGGGGAGACCGACAGGTTCCTCTCGGAAGGGTGGGGACATGACCCCAAACCTACCAGGGCGTATACCGCAGTAGAGCTCGCCCAAGCTTTGGAAAGCCAGCTTGCGAGTCTACCCGCACAGATGCATCCTATGCAGATGAACCTGCTCGACAGTCATGACACCACACGTTTTCACGCAACACCGAACCAGTTTGATTTTGCCATCTATAGCGGGAGTGTCATGTTGTTGTACCTTCTGCCCGGCATGCCAAGCCTCTATTATGGTGATGAGATTGGACTGGAAGGTCCCTATGGCAGCGTCGAGGATTCCCGTTATCCCATGCAGTGGGACAGGACAAAGTGGGACATGAGGTTCTATGATTTATATCTCTTTGTGGGAGATATCCGCAAACGGTATGGGATGATGCTGAAGTCATCTGCGCACAAGGTGGTGTATGCCGATGATACCTCGCTGGTTTTTGCCCGTTATGACAGTCAGGTTGCACTGCTGGGCATAATCAACAAACATGGGGAGCCTAAGGAGCTCATCATACCCAATTACATGCTTCAAGTGACCGATTTCCTCGGAGAGAAACGTGGGGAATTCAGTCCGGACAAAAATTCAATTGTCTTAAAACTTGATGCGAAAGAGAACTGCATATTGGAATGCCGTCGTTAGCTAGTCACATTTGAGGGGTAATACTCGTAAGTTTGAGATTTGTGCAACAATTCAAAAGGTTTTTGTTGCATAAATCTTGCACAAAACTTATTAAAGATGCAGTATGAGGTGTCATAACCTGAAAGGAGACCTTTTAGTATGGCATATTTTTTTAAAGAACCTTCCCGAACATTCAGTGAGTACCTATTGGTACCCGGTTACTCGGATGAAAACGCTATCCCCTCCAATGTCAGTCTGAAAACACCCCTGGTGAAATTCGCCAAAGGGGAGGAGAGTGCCCTTTCCCTGAACATCCCTATGACGAGTGCCATCATGCAGTCGGTCAGCGGGGAATCCATGGCGAGGGCCTTGGCGCGCGAAGGGGGGATAAGTTTTATATACGGCTCTCAGAGTATTGAAGAGGAGTGCGCGATGGTCGCGCGGGTGAAAGCCTTCAAGGCGGGATTCGTCCCCAGCGATTCCAATCTTCGGGAAGACCAGACCTTGCAGGATCTGATACATCTCAAGAAGAAGTTCGGCCACAATACCATAGCTATCACCAGCGATGGCAGCGAGCATGGGGTTTTGGTCGGAGTGGTCACAAGCCGCGACTGGAGACCAAGCAGGATGTCCATGGATACCCCCGTCTCATCCTTTATGACCCCCTTCTCCCGTCTGGTCTATGCAAAGGAGGGGATCACTCTCAGTGAAGCCAATGATATCATCTGGGAACACAAGCTCAACTCCCTTCCGATCGTGGACGAGAACAACCGGCTCTGCTCCTTTGTTTTCCGTAAGGACTATGACAGCCACAAGGAGCATCCCAATGAAGTGTTGGACAGTCGTAAACGGTATTTGGTAGGGGCTGGGATAAATACCCGTGATTATCAGGAGCGGATTCCAGCTCTCCTTGCCAGTGGCGCCGATGTGTTCTGCATAGACTCATCTGAAGGGTTTACCGAATGGCAGAGAAAGACACTGCAATGGGTCCGCAATGAGTATGGGGACAGTGTGAAAGTGGGAGCGGGAAATGTTGTCGATGCTGAGGGTTTCCTTTTTCTTGCAGAGAGCGGAGCAGATTTCATCAAGGTTGGTATTGGCGGTGGCTCGATCTGCATAACCAGAGAGACCAAGGGCATAGGCCGGGGGCAGGCAACAAGTGTCATCGAAGTGGCCAAGGCCAGGGATGAGTACTACAAGAGGACAGGCACCTATATTCCCATCTGCTCCGACGGCGGCATTGTGCATGATTACCACATGACACTTGCCCTTGCCATGGGTGCGGACTTTTTAATGTTGGGCCGCTATTTTGCAAGGTTTGACGAAAGTCCGACCGATAAGGTGAACGTAAAAGGTTCCTACATGAAGGAGTACTGGGGTGAAGGGTCTGCGAGGGCACGCAACTGGCAACGCTATGATATGGGCGGGGATAGCAAGCTCTCTTTTGTAGAGGGAGTGGACTCCTATGTCCCGTATGCTGGGGCGTTGCGTGACAACGTACAGCTCACACTGAGCAAGATGCGTTCGACAATGTGCAATAGCGGAGCCCTGAGCATCAGGGAGTTGCAGGAGAAGGCAAAGCTTACCTTGGTATCATCAACTTCCATTGTCGAGGGCGGTGCGCATGATGTGCTGCTCAAGGATTCCAATGATATGCCTCGAAAGTAATGAGAGGTGTGATAATACTTGTTTTGTCTGCTTGCGGCTAACCACCTGTATCAGGTTGGTTAGTCGCTACAATGCTTGTTGATAGGCGCTGTTGAGGTCTTAATCTCCACACAGTTGCACTATTATCCACTTCGTAGTTGACACCTGTAGCGCCTTTATGGTACTTTCTTTCAAGTCGGCCGGATAGCTCAGCGGGAGAGCGGTTGCCTTACACGCAATTGGTCGGGGGTTCAAATCCCTCTCCGGTCAAAAAAGCGCATCCTAATCGGGTGCGCTTTTTATGTAAGGATGGTATCTATGAAACGCAGCCTGTTTGAAAGTCCAAAGATGGCGATAGTGATTGCTATTTTCTGCAACTTGCTCTGGGGGACTGCTTTCCCTACGATAAAGGTCGGTTACGAACTGTTTGCCATAGGTGGCAGTGTAAGCTCCAAAATCCTTTTTGCTGGGATCAGATTTTTCCTTTCCGGTCTGCTTCTTGTTGCGTACCACCGCATCTCCACCGGGAAAATGCCTACCATGCAGAAAAAGAACTACCATTTGGTCATCATCCTCGCCCTCATTCAAACTACAGCCCAATACTTTTTCGCATATATTGGAGTTTCCAACACTACCGGTGCGGCTGCTACCATCTTTTCCTCCCTATCTGCCTGTTATGCTGTGGTGCTGGCTCACTTTTTCTTTACGGATGACAAGCTAAATACACAGAAAGTGGTCGGCTCCATTGTCTGTGTCTTCGGTATCTTCATCTCGACACTGGGGGAAGGGACCATACGCTTCTCCTTGAACGGAGAGGGGATGTTGCTGGTCTCCCAGCTTTGTTTTGCGATTGGTTCTGTCATCAACCGTAAAATTACCCAGAGTGACGGACCCTTGGCCGTCACTGCCTACAACCTGACTCTCGGAGGGCTTGTCTTGATCATCATCGGTTTGGGATCCGGAGGGAGACTTGCTGTGGTATCTGTTTCCGGTATTTTAGTCTTGGCTTATCTCTCCGTTTTATCAGCTCTGGCATTTACCCTCTGGTCGCAGCTTCTCAAGTACCACCCTGTCGGGAAAGTCAGTGTCTTTACCTTCATTGTCCCCATTGCTGGAACCCTGTTTTCGGCTCTGTTGCTAGGTGAGGACATCATGCATATCAAATATCCCATTTCGCTGGCACTGGTCACCCTCGGGATATATACTATCCACCTGCAGAGAAAGGGCGGCAGGAAATCACCGGTGTTGCCCCGCTAGGACCAATTGGGTATAGTTGAAACTACATTGGAGGTCATGATGCAGTTTGATCAGTACTTTCTTTACTTCTTCATATACGCGATCATCGGGTATGTCAGTGAAGTCATATACTGTTCCATCCCGGTGAAGCGATTTGTAAACAGGGGATTCCTTCATGGCCCATATCTTCCCATCTATGGGTTTGGGGGCTTGTTGGTAGTTGTTCCCCTGATGTTTTTTTCTGCCCATCCCATAGTTGTTTTCCTTATTGCATTCGTTTTGACTAGCGGTTTGGAATATGTGACCAGTTTTTTGATGGAAAAGATCTTTCATACCCAACTTTGGGATTACTCAGAGAAGTTTGCTAACATACGAGGAAGGGTCTGTCTGCTCAACTCAACGCTTTTCGGCCTGATGGGTCTCGCTGCCACCTACTGGTTGCACCCGAACATGATCAGGCTTGTCTCAAGCATACCTGCCCAGGTGCTTAACCCGCTGAGCAGCGTCTTGCTCTTCATAATCGCAATAGATACGACCAGCAGCATAATCACCATGGCTGCATTCCAGAAACAGCTTGCTGAATTCAAGCTTAGGGTCAATGAGCTTGAGGTAAGGTTTGACCTCATTGCAAAACAAAAGACAACTCCAGCACTGGAGAGGTTGAAAGAGCGCTTGAAAAATGAACTTGAAGAACGTAGGCTCAAGCTCAATAAACGCTCAAGACGCATCCTCAATGCATTCCCCTCCATTACAGCAAGAAACGAGGAAGACCGGTTGCAGCTTGAGTTGCTGAAGATGGAATTCCGCTCCTATCGGGAAAAGAAAAGACAACAGAGGAGCAAGAAATGACCATGCAGGCACGACTTGACAGAACACTGGAAATGATCGAGAGGTCTCTTAGGGATAGTGGCAGAGTTCCTTCATCTGTTTCGTTGATGGCTGTCAGCAAGACCCACTCCTATAAGGAGATTCTTGATCTTTTTGGTTGTTCACAAACCTTGTTTGGGGAGAATAGGGTCCAGGAGGTGGAGGAGAAGTTCCCTCTTGATAGGCCTGAGGGCATGAAACTGCACCTTATTGGGCATCTGCAGTCAAACAAGGTAAAAAAGATCCTTCCTCTTGTGGATAGCATCGACAGTGTCGATTCACTCAAGCTCGCACAGAGAATCAACAACGCATGCTTGGCCCAAGAGATCAGGATGCCTATTCTCCTTCAGTACAACACCAGTGCAGAGTCATCCAAAAGCGGTTTTGAGAGTGAGGATGAGCTTTACACCGCCCTCGATGCCATCAGCGAAATGCAAGGCCTCAGGGTAGGAGGACTGATGACCATCGGTCCGCTTGTGGGAGGGGAGAAGGAGACTCGCTCTGCTTTTGCCCTTCTTCGCGAATTACAGCAAACATGCACCGATCGTTACCCAAATCTAGATTTTTCAACCCTGAGCATGGGGATGAGCTCCGACTTCCCTCTTGCAATACAAGAGGGTGCTACAATGGTCAGGGTAGGGTCTCTACTGTTTGGTGAGAGGCTATACCGATGATGAAAAAACCTTTGTTCGTACTGGTGTTGCTCCTATTTTGCTTCTCGCTGGTTCCCCTCAGCAGCGCGAGCCTTCCTGCGTATGAACCATATGAGGAGAATGAGTTCCCTCTCTGGACCTATAAGCTACGTAGGGCTGAAATCCTGTTTTTCGGATCCTTTGTCATCACTATGGCAGTTGCCACTGTAGGGTACTCCATTGCAGTGAATGCAGGGTGGGTACCCCCTGCCAAGGATGCCCTGACCGCTATCCTCATCCAGGGTGGTATCGCTAGCGGTCTCTCTTTGGGGATTTCTGTTGCCGACTACATTATCGGTGAAGTGGAGGAGAAGTAATGGCGATCAAAGTACAAAAGTTTGCATTTACAGTAGAAGAGCTAGAAGAAAAAATGCGTCTTGATGCGTATCTTGCGTTGCAAGGCTTGAGGCGTTCTGTACTCGGTGAGCCTGATACACTCATCCTCTTGAACGGCAAACCTGCAAAAAAGGGCAAGTCGGTCAAGACCGGGGATACTCTCCTTATCACCTATACCGAGGAGATATTCGAGGGGTTGGTCGCAGAGGACATACCCCTTGATGTGCTGTATGAGGATGAGGAGCTGCTGGCGATCAACAAGGAGCAGGGGATGGTTGTCCATCCCGCTTTGGGAAATCATGAAGGTACGGTCGTGAACGCCCTTCTAGGCCGATATGGGATGGATTTCAGCAAGCTTTTCCTTGATGAGGAGAGTGATTCGGAAGATTTGGAGGAAGCCACCCTTGATTCCCCCCTCATAAGGCCTGGTATCGTGCATCGCCTCGATAAGGATACCAGCGGCACTATGGTCATCGCACGCACGTGCGAGGCTCATCGCAACCTTCTGGCCCAGTTCAAGGCACATACGACAACCAAGACTTACATAGCCCTTGCAAAAGGAAATTTTTCCAGAGTTGAAGGGAGTATTCAAAACAACATCAAACGCGATGTCCGCAACCGTAAGCGCTTTGTCACCTGTAGTGGGGAAGAGGGGAGAACTGCCCTGACACATTATAGGGTGCTGCGCCAATTTCAGGGCTTTGCCCTTGTGCGAATAAACATCCATACTGGAAGGACCCATCAGATACGGGTACACCTCACCTCGTTGGGTCACCCACTGATCGGCGATGTGATCTATGGCAAGGAAGACGGGACTACCATGATGTTGCACGCCCTACAGCTGGAGATCGACCATCCGAGCAAGCAGGAACGGATGACGTTCCGTTCTCCCTTGCCTGCCCGGTTCCTGCAGTATGTGCAGGGACGCCGTTCCTGAAACCAGAGATCGCTTACTCAGTCTCACGCCAGTTCTGCCTTTCCTTTGTTATGGCACCCAATTCGAGCAGCTGGTGGTTGAACATACGTTCGATGCGCAGTTTGCTTGCAGTGCCATGCCCGGGAAAGAGGAGAATGTTCTCATCAAGGCTCATCACTCTCTTCCAGATGGACTGTAGCAACAGTGCCTGCTCACGATAGCCTGTCGTTGTACCGACTCGGCCGCACATCAGCGTATCTCCTGTGAACAGGGCGTGGTCGATCTTATAGACCAGGCTGTCGAGACTATGCCCAGGTACATGGATTACCTCCACCTCCAGACCGGACAAGGTAAGGACCTGGTGGTCGCTGATGGGTTTGACTGGATATTCGTAAGAAGCGAAGGAAGAGGCGTAGATGGTAGGATTGTATATCTTTGCCAAGGTGCCTATTCCCGCTGTATGCGTCTTATGCCTATGGGTAAGCAGCACATGCTTCAGCTTGAACTCATTGGATTCGATCAAATGTATCAGTTCGGTGTCGACATGCCCCGGATCGATGAGAATGGCCTCACTGCCTTTTTTTGATCCTATGAGGTAGGTGTTGCAAAAGCCTACTACTGAAAAATGCTGGTATATCCTCAATGGCGTGCCTCCTCGTAATTGGAGTACCTGAAGGACACCCTGCGTTGGTTTGTGTGGGAAAAGTCAGCTTTCTTGAGGTTGCAATCGATAAAATCGGTATCACGGAGATAACTGGTACCAAAGTTTGAGTAATAAAGGTCGCAGTCGCCGAAGTTGCAGTTCAGAGTATCTATGCCTACAAAGTTTGTGTGTGTGATGGAAGACCCGCTGAAGTCGCATCCTATCATCTTGCTTCCGGAAAAGATCGAATACCTGCTGTTTATCCCGTTGAAACGGCAGTTTTCGAAAAGGCAGAAATCAAAAAAACTTGTTATGAACGTACAAGCCGAGAAGTCGATGTCCCTGAAGGTGCACCATGCCATGTTTGATGAGACAAACCCCTTTTTGGGAAGCGTCAAATTTTCAAACTCGGCTCCGGTTATGGAGAGGTCGATCACATCCGAATCCCCAAGAAGAGAAGCGAGACAGCTCTTGTAAAGGTCCTCTTTGTTCGGGCTGTGACGGAAGCAGAAGGGGCCTTCTCCACAGATATATGTATTGCATGGCGGCTTCTCACAAGTTTTGAAATTAAACATAACATAACAGTACCAATTCTCAGAGAGTTGTCAAGAAGGGCTCTTTGCTAGTACAGTATGAACATGCAGCAACACATAGGTATCGTCACCAGAGGAATCAGCAATATATACACCGTCAAAGAGGGTGAGACGAGCTATCTGTGCCGGATAAAAGGCAAGCAGCTCGATACCGGAACTCATGAATACAATCCTCTGGCAGTCGGTGACAGGGTCTCTTTTGTCATCACCGGAACATCAGAGGGGCTCATACTCGAGCGCCTTGAACGTACCAACTGCTTCCAGCGTTGGAACGTCAAGGGAAAGAGCAACCAGACTGTTGTGGCTAACATGGACCTGATAGTCTGTGTCTGCAGTGCGGACTCTCCTCCCTTCCGTCCGCGCTTCATAGACCGTGTCATAGCTTGCAGCATAGATGTGGATGTGATGATAGTGATGAACAAGAGTGACATCCTGCTTACTGAGGATGAATTCGAACGCTTTGCCCTCTACAACAAGCTTGGATACACCATACGGGGAGTCAGTGCCCTTACCGGGGAAGGCCTTGATGAGTTTGTTTCCTTGCTGAAAGGAAAGACGGTAGCCTTCATAGGACAGAGTGGAGTAGGCAAGTCCACCCTCATCAACCGGATTCTTGATGTTGAGCAGAAAATCGGTGAAATCTCTGAGAAGTATAATCGGGGCAGGCATACCACCAACTACTCGCTGATGATAGAAGGCGATGACTTTACCCTGGTGGATACACCGGGCGTGCGAGAGATCCAGGTCCCCCATGGTGATCCCCAAAGGATCGCCCAATCCTTCCCGGAATTTCTTGAGCCGTCAAAAAAATGTGCGTTCGACCACTGTCTGCACAACGAGGAGCCTGATTGTGAAGTCAAGCGTCTCCTCGAACAGGACAAGATTCATTACGACCGTTACGATAGTTATCTGAGAATGCTCGCTTCGTTGGATGCGAAGGATCCCGAATGGATGGGGAAGAGCGACCAGAGTCGTGAACGTTATAGAAATATGGATAAGCATGAACAAGAAGAGTATTGAGGACCTGGGATTTCTCTCTGTCCTACAGAAAATACAGGGCTGTGCCCTCAGTACCGAGGGTGTCCAACGGCTTGCGAACCTTGGATTTCTTTCCGATAGGGATGCATTGCAGCAGCGCCAGAGAAAGGTAGCGGCGTTTTACAGGTTGCTTGGTCACCCCAATGGGGGAGTGCCCTCCTCCTTCGTAGATATCACAGAGGCCATGCGTATTCTGGAAAACCCCCTATTGGTCCTTGACGGGCAGGGTCTGGTTGCACTTGCCCACTACATCCGGAGTGCCGAAATCTTTCTGGAATACTGTAACCAGAATCTCGATAACAGCGGACCTCTGCAGGATATCCATGGTTTGCTCGGTCTTGCCATCGAGGATGAGCTGCTGCACCTTAAGAGCAGCATTCATTCGGTCCTCGATGAATCGGGAGAAGTCAAGGATAGCCACCCTGCCATACGATCATTGAGAAGAGAGGTCGAGCATGCGAAGGCTGTCCGTTCCAAATTCTGTAATGACTATATGAAGACTAAGAGCTCCGCTATGCAGAGTGACCAGAGTGCCTTTCGGGACGGGAGGGTGGTCATTCCCGTACGGAATGACCGCCGTAGCGAGGTGGAAGGATTCATCAGCAGCGCATCCTCATCAGGCAATACCGTGTTTATGGAACCGTACAAACTGGTTGAGATGAACAATTCGGTGGTGATGGCCGAAAACCAAATTCTAGTCGAGGTTGCCAAACTGCTTGCAGGGCTTGATAAGGAGGCCAGAGAGTGCAAGGCTTGTTTGCTCTCTCTCCAACAGATGGTCGGTGATGCCGATGCCCTGTTCGGCGCCGCGCGTTACAGTTTCAAGACCCAGGCTTCACAGGTTGACCTAGACAGCCCTCTCTTCACTATGATCGACGCACGTCACCCCTTGCTGGGGAGGAAGGCTGTTCCGATCACAGTGAAGCTTGACTCCAAGGTTCAGGCCGTAGTCATCTCAGGACCGAATGCCGGAGGAAAGACCGTTACGATAAAGACTGTCGGCCTGATGGCCATGTTGAATCAGTTCTGCGGTTTTATCCCTGCTAAGGACGGCAGCGCCCTGCCTCTGTTTGATGATATCTTTACAGATATTGGCGATGAGCAGAGCATTGAAGAGGAGCTCTCCACTTTTAGCGGTCATATGAAGCAGATAGGCTATATCCTACGAAACATGACAAAAGACTCACTGGTCATCATGGACGAACTTGGCAGCGGTACCGACCCTGTGGAGGGTGCTGCCTTGGCAAGGGCGACTTTGGAGTACTGCCTCAAGGAGGCGAAGCTCACTTTGGTGACGAGCCATCATGGGGTTCTCAAGCAGTTTGCCTATGCCAAGGAGAGTGTCATCAACGCATCGATGGAGTTTGACGACTTTAACCATCTTCCCACGTTCAAGGTTATCAGCGGTATCCCCGGTGACAGCCATGCCCTCGATACAGCGAAGGCGATGCGTCTTCCTCCGGAGGTGCTGGACAAGGCAAAACACTATCTGGGCAGTGAGGCTGTTGAGATTGGGGAGATTATCAAAGGGCTCGAAAAGCGAAGAAGAGAGGCCGAAGCAACTGAACGAAAGCTCAAGGATCGGCACCATGCGCTTCAGCAACAGGTAAGGGAGGTCCAACTCAAGGAGCTGAAGCTCAAACAGGATGCACTCATTCTCAAGCAGGAGCAGTCAAGCGAACTGTATCGCTTCATGAGGGAGAAGAGCAGTGAACTGGAACGCCTTGTAGCTGAGCTTCGAAGCGGAGAGATAAATCGTGAGAAAACCAAGAGGGTCAAGGGTTTTGTCTCATCACTGCAAGAGAAGCAGATAACGACAGAACGACAGATTGAAGAGCAAAGTGAAGAGATCCAGGGTCAGAGCCGGTCAAAAGATGAAAAGCCTATTCAATTCAAGCCTAATATGGATGTCCTGTGCGGCAGTGCAAGGCGTGAAGGGCGCATTATTCGTAAGGCATCGAAAGGGAAGTGGATAGTTGCAATCGGTGCCATAAAGTTTACCCTTAGTGAGAGCGAACTCTCCCTGCCCAGGAAGAAGGAGGAGACTAAGGTCCATGTGCAGTACCACAGCAGCACCCCTTCACCCAAGTTGGTCATCGATGTGCGAGGCATGACTTTGGAGGAAGCACTTTCTGCTATGGAAGCGCAGGTGGAAAGTTCCCTAGTCCACGGACTCTCCACCTTCTCTGTCATTCATGGCTACGGGGACGGGATTCTCAGCCGCGGGATAGGGGAGTACCTCAAGAAGAACAAACATGTCACTGATTATCGATTTGCCCTTCCTGAAGATGGGGGGATGGGGAAAACGTATGTTTTCTTCTGATAAAAGATGGCAGGGGCCTTGCACCCTTGCTTTTTTTATGCCATAATAATATTTAGTAAATTACTAATTTACTAAATATAGAATAGGTTGGAGATAGAATGTCAGTCGATAAGAAGAGATTACGGCAGGAGTACAATGAGATGCGACCACCCATGGGTTGTTTTTCCCTGAGCTGTGAAGCTACGGATGATGTTTTCATCGGCTGGGCGACAAATCTGAAAAATGCAAAGAACTCCCTGTTGTTCAGGCTCTCTGTAGGGAGTTTGCTCCACATGCCTGAATTACAACAGCTGTATACAGAGCATGGCAGTGAGAAGTTTAGTTTTACAGTACTAGAAGAGCTTCACTATGATAAAAATGATGAAACCAGGGATTACAAGGAGGACCTTGCGATCCTTACCGAAATATATCTGGAGAAAAATCCGGAAGCAAAGGAGATACAGGTATGGAAATACCCACAACACTGAAACACAAACCCGTGATCGTCGTGGAGAACTACGGGGAAGTGGATGGAAGAAAAGCCAATGATTCGGATGCGCAAGGACTCTCTGTAGGGCTTGCTCAGTGGAATGATCGGGGGAATGTAGAGGTATCAGCAAAAGTGTGGCGTCATACAGGAGAGAAATGGTCCCGTCAGAGTGAGGAACTTCCTCTCAACAGGGTCCTAGACCTCGCAATCCTTGTCTGCAGGACCAGCCTGTATTTCCAGGATGCATATAGATTCCCTAAGTATTATGATCCTGAAAACATGCAAATTGATAGGATTGGCATGCAGGGTTCTGCAATGACCGTTGAGGTCTGTGATAATAATCCCCTTATCGATACCGACATACGTTTGCTCGCCGATGCCTTGGGAAAAGACGGCGAGATCATGGGAGAACGTTTCAGGATCCTTTCGGGTCTTCTCAAGGATATGGGATATTGAAGCTTTGATTGGTGTATTCTTGCTTCCTGACAAGATGCGTGTTACGATTTTTGCAAGGAGTGATTATGTCTGATTATATGAATGGAACAGGTATCCAATACCATCTGCATATCAAGGAAGGCGATGTCGGGCGGTATGTCATTCTTCCCGGAGACCCCAAGCGCGTCCCCTTGATAGCCAAATATCTCGATGATGCCCGTCTTGTCGCTGACAGTCGTGAATATGTCACCTACACAGGAACCCTTGAAGGCGAGAAGGTCTCGGTAACCTCCACAGGCATAGGCGGCCCTTCCGCCTCCATTGCGATGGAGGAGCTCTACAAGTGCGGAAGCGATACCTTCGTTCGTATGGGCACCTGTGGTGGAATAGCCCTTGATGTGATCGGTGGGGATGTTGTGATCGCCACAGGAGCTGTCAGGATGGAGGGGACCAGTCGGGAGTACGCTCCCATCGAGTTTCCGGCTGTTGCGACCTTCGAGGTTGTCACAGCCTTGATGGATGCAGCTGATAGCCTTGGTAACAGAAGCCATGCAGGGGTGGTGCAGTGCAAGGACTCCTTTTATGGGCAGCACGCACCTTCCGAGATGCCGGTCTCCTATGACCTCATCAACAAGTGGGAGGCCTGGAAACGGTTGGGTGTCCTTGCAAGCGAAATGGAGAGTGCGGCCCTGTTCGTAGTCGCCGCCAAGCTTGGGGCTCGCTGTGGGAGTGCCTTCTTTGTCGTGGGTAACCAGGAGCGGGAGCTGCTGGGGATGGATAATCCCAAGTATCACGATACAGATTCAGCCATCAAGGTGGCTGTAGAAGGGGTGCGAAACCTCATACGTAAGGACAAGAAGGCTCTTTAAGAGATAGTTGCTTTGTCTGCAAGGCTCTCCGTAACCGGGGAGCTTTTTTCATGGAGAATCGACTGTATGCTCAGATCGTCTGGGAAGGGGCCCATCTTGCCTAGGGAGCAGAGACAGTTGCTGCCGTGATATGCCTCATAGGTTCCGCACAGGGGGTAGTTTTTCCCTCCTAAGGGGAGAAGCTTGCTGATCTGCTTGTAGTGGTAGAGGAGCTCAGTAGTGTGGGGGATATGTTCAAGGGTGCACCGGTAGGGGAGGAAGGCGAACTTGGGTTCGATTCCCGGAAGATAGATGAGTAGGTCGAGCAGGGAAGGCAGCAGGGTATAATCCAAAATAGTGCCGCCTTGCTGTTCTATGTGCAGATATATTCTCAACATCAGCCGGTTGGCTTTTGCAACACTCTTGAATATTGGCAATTCACTGGAAAAACACATTCGGTAGTACATCTTTTACCTCCGTATGGATGGAGGGATGTAGATGCTCAGTTCGCTTCAATATCGGTAGAAAGGGATATCTAGCTCCTCGAGCTTCTGCTCTCCTTGTTGGAGAAGCTTGTCCAGATCTTCATTGTTTTCAGCAATGAGCAAAGGGTCAATTGTATATATTTCAAGCCCATGCTCTTCATATTCTTCTTGAAGTTCCCTATTGGGAAAATTGCCGAGGTCAAGGTCGAAACGGATTTTTTGGATATCTTTGGTGAGGTTCTCACTTTTCAAGAGTAGGGTTTTTTCTGTCTGCAAGTTGAAGATCCGAATGATTCCCCTCATAGTATGGGAACTGAATAGGTGTAACGTGTTCATATCGGCTACTATAGTAAAATTGATGGATTGTGTACACAGGATATTGAAATAGATGCCTAGCTTGCATTTTTTCTCACATTGGACGATAATCTTGCTTGTTTGTCGCATACGCTAGGATTTTTCGTTTGTTGCTTATTTTTGGAGAATCCTTTATCATAATGCATTATTACAAGGTAGGAATTCAGATGGCTCAACAAATTCAAGATTTGGTTGCTTCCATCCGCAAGGATGGCATTGAAGTAGCCCAGAAAGAGGCGGCTCAGATTATCGCTGATGCCAAAGCCCAGGCTGACGAGATTGTCTCCCAAGGACGCAAACGTGCTTCCCAACTTATTGAAGATGCACAGAAAGAGATTGATGTACGTGACCAGAGTGCACGCGCCAGTCTCCAACAGGCAAGTAGGGATGTACAGCTCTCCTTGAAGAAAGCTATCCAGAAGCAACTGGATAATCTGCTGGTCGAGAAACTTGAAGAGGCTTTCAGTTCCAAAGATATGCTCTCCCTGGTCACATCTGTTGTATCACAACTCTCCGATGGGGCAGACTCAGAAGTCCAGCTCAGCGAGAAGGATTTCAAACGGCTCGCCTCTTCCCTGAAGAGTGAGCTCAGTGAGAAGATCAAGGGTGGATTGGAAATTAAGGCTGTTGAAAAAGTGCAGAGCGGTTTCCGCATAGCCGAAAAAGACGGGTCAGGTTTTTATGATTTCAGTGCAGAGGAGACTGCCAATCTCATGGCTCCTTTCCTTTCTTCGGCAATTGCCGATATTGTCTTCGCCCAAGCGAAGTAAGGAGCAGAGATGGCTTCCTATTACTATCTGGTAACTACGTTGCCCCTGTTGCGCTACGACGGACAGTGCCCGTTTGATACGGCCACGTTCCTTGCAAAGTGCAAGAGTCAGGTAAGCGAACGTGATTACCGGACTATCGAATCTGCCATTTCAGGCAGAAGCTCTTCCCACCCTTTTTTAAAAAAGTGGCAACACTTTTCTTCTATGGTGAAAAAAGAACTCAATGACCAACGGAGCAAGAAGCTCGGTCTCTCCGTACAGACATATCGCAATGAAGGCGATAAGGAATTTCGCATCGGAGAGACTGTCCGTCAGGCCCTCTCTAATGAGAATGCCCTGGAAGCGGAACTCGCCTTGCTCTCCCTGAAATGGAATTATCTCGATGAGATCTCAGCCTTGCACTACTTCGATGTGGAGGCTTTGCTCTCCTATGCTGTAAAGTTGCAGCTGTTGGAGCGCAAGAGTCTCTTTACCAAGGAGGAGGGCTATGCTGAATTCAAACGCCTTTTCTCCAATTTACAGACTGAAATAGCTAATACGTAGTGGAGTTGGAATATGGCAAATACAAGTGGACGTGTTATTGGCGTCAACGGCAATATGGTTTCTGTAGAATTTGACAGCGCCATCTCAAAGAACGAAGTAGGGTACATCCTCCTGGGGGATGTCAAACTCAAGGGCGAAGTCATCAAGATCAACAAGAATGTTGCATCCTTGCAAGTCTTCGAAATGACAGAAGGCATCAGTGTTGGAGACAGTGTTGAGTTCTCTGATGAGATGCTCAGTGTCGAACTGGGCCCTGGTCTGTTGCAACAGATCTACGACGGCCTGCAGAACCCACTCCCTGAGCTTGCCTCGCAGTGTGGCTTCTTCCTGCAAAGGGGTGTGTACCTCGATCCCATCCCCAATCTCGATTGGGAATTCACCCCTTCGGTAAAGGTCGGCGACCTGCTCAGACCTGCAGATACTTTCGGTACTGTTCCGGAAGGGCTGTTTACCCATGAGATCATGCTCCCTTTCTCTTTTGCTGATGTCGACTGGAAAGTGACGTCAATCAAGGAGAAGGGAACCTACAATGTCCGGGAGGAGATTGCAACGGTTGAAGATCCTAAGGGCAACAAGCGTAACCTGACCATGGTTTTTACCTGGCCCGTGAAACGCGCGATCAAGACTTATGAAGAACGCCTGCGTCCTGATGAGACACTGGTCACCAAGATCAGGATCATTGATACCTTCCTGCCTGTAGCAAAAGGCGGTACGTACTGCACACCAGGCCCCTTTGGAGCTGGAAAGACGGTTCTGCAGCACATGACAAGCCGTAACGCCGATGTCGACATCGTCATCATCGCAGCTTGTGGTGAACGTGCCGGTGAGGTCGTCGAGGTTCTCAAGGAATTCCCTGAACTGACCGACCCCAAGACCGGAAGGTCCCTGATGGAGAGAACCATCATCATATGCAATACATCCTCCATGCCGGTTGCAAGCCGCGAAGCATCGGTATATACCGCAGTGACGATAGCCGAATATTACCGTCAGATGGGCTTGGACATCCTATTGCTTGCCGACTCCACCTCTCGGTGGGCCCAGGCAATGCGTGAGATGAGTGGCCGTCTTGAAGAGATTCCCGGTGAAGAAGCTTTCCCAGCCTATCTGGAGAGCCGCATTTCGGAGTTCTATGAGAGAGCGGGAAAGGTCAGGCTGAAGGATGGAAGGATCGGTTCGGTCACCATCGGAGGGACAGTCAGTCCTGCCGGAGGTAACTTTGAGGAACCGGTAACACAGGCAACGCTTAAGGTTGTCGGAGCTTTCCATGGTTTGAGTCGCGAACGTAGTGATGCGCGTAAGTATCCAGCAATCGACCCGCTCGGATCCTGGTCCAAGTACGTGGGGATCATTGCTGCCAACAAGGTCGAATATGCCCGTTCAATCCTATTTAGGGGCAGTGAGGTCAACCAGATGATGAAGGTCGTCGGTGAGGAAGGTACTTCCATTGCCGACTATGTCGTCTATCAGAAGAGTGAGCTCATCGATACGTGCTATCTGCAACAGAACTCCTTTGACCCGGTGGATTCATCCATACCCATTGAGAGGCAACGACATGTGTTTGACCTTATGTTTACCGTCCTTGCAGCCAAATATGATTTGGAAAGCAAGAAAGAGGTCCGATCCTTCTTCAATACGCTCAGACAGAAGTTCCTCGACTGGAATAACGTGGAATTCAAAGGCGAACGGTTTTCCCAGTTGGAAGGTGAGATCAAGAAGCTCTATAAGGGCAAGTTTGTGCAGTTTGACCATGTTGCCGAGAAGTTGATGTAAGGGGTAGATGATGCAAAAAGTATATTCAAAGATAGAATCGATCGTAGGAAACGTCATAACCGTACGTGCGGAAGGGGTCAGCAATGGGGACCTGGCAATTGTCACAACCTCCCAAGGCACCAGTTATGCCAACGTCATCAAGCTCGACCACGATCTGGTTTCACTGCAGATATTCTCTGGTGGCCAGGGTGTATCAACCGGGGACCAGATTCGGTTCCTGGGTGTTCCCATGAGGGTCTCCTACAGCGACAACCTGATGGGTAGGGTGTTTGACGGTACGGGTAAGCCCCGTGACAAGGGCCCTTCACTGACAGAAAATATGGTCGATATCGGCGGACCTGCAGTTAACCCTGCTATGAGAATCGTCCCTCGAAACATGATTCGTACCGGAATCCCAATGATCGACGTTTTCAATACCCTTGTTGAAAGCCAGAAATTACCGATTTTCTCGGTAAGTGGTGAACCCTACAACCAGCTGCTGGCGCGCATTGCCATGCAGGCTGAGGTTGACCTGATCATCCTTGGCGGCATGGGACTTAAATATGACGATTTTCTCTATTTCAAGGACACTTTGGAAGCGAGCGGGGCCATGAGCAGGACAATCATGTTTGTCCATACAGCCAGCGACCCTACCGTTGAGTGTATTCTTGTTCCGGACATGGCCCTGGCTGTCGCAGAGAAGTTTGCCCTCGATGGCAAGAAAGTCCTTGTATTGCTGACCGACATGACCAACTTTGCTGACTCCTTGAAGGAGATGGCAATAACCATGGACCAGGTCCCTTCCAATCGTGGATATCCTGGCGACCTCTACAGTGCATTGGCTTCCAGATATGAGAAGGCCGTTGACTTTGAAGGTGCAGGCTCACTTACCATCCTTGCAGTGACCACCATGCCTGGTGATGACGTAACCCACCCGGTTCCAGACAACACAGGGTATATCACCGAAGGGCAGTACTATCTCAAGGGCGGAAGAATCGAGCCGTTTGGTTCGCTCTCTCGCTTGAAGCAGCAGGTCAACAAGGACACCCGTGATGACCACCGGGCCCTTATGGACGGTATGATCAAGCTCTTCGCATCCTACAAGGAGTCTGTTGAGAAGAAGTCCATGGGCTTCATGATGACAGAGTGGGATGAGAAATTGCTCAAGTATGGTGCCCTGTTTGAGGAGAAGCTTATGGACCTGAGTGTCAATATTCCACTTGAACAGGCTTTGGACTTGGGCTGGGAGATTCTTGCTGAGTGTTTTGAACCGAATGAGACAGGATTGAAGAGCGATCTGATTCTCAACCGTTGGCCGAAAAAATCGGTTGACTAAGGGGGAGCGATGGCCGTCAAACTGACAAAGAACGAGCAGAAGCTGCAAAAGGATAGCCTCAAACAGTTTCAGCGCTATCTGCCGACCTTGCAACTGAAGAAACAACAGTTGCAGATGGTGATACGTCAGATAGAGACTGAGGTTGCTGAAATGCGCAAAAAACAACAGCAACTTGTGCAGGCGATGCAGGTCTGGATAGCTGTCTTTCATGAAAATACGGTATTTGCTGAGGAACTGGATCTGGATAATCTTATCAGGATAGATCGGGTTGAACGGTCAGTAGGCAATATTGCCGGTGTGAACATTCCCGTATTCAAGGAACTCTCTTTCCAGCCTATCACCTATGATTTGAATGATTATCCGCTTTGGGTTGACCAGGCACTGGAAAGTTTGCGTGATGTATCCCGTTTTGATGCTCTCATTTCCACCTTGGAACAGCAGGTAAAATTGTTGTCCAGGGAACTTAGGACCACCAGCCAGAGAGTCAATCTCTTTGAAAAGGTAAAGATCCCTGAGGCCAAGGAGAATATTCGTAAGATCGGCATCTATTTGGGAGACCAGCAGACAGCAGCCGTGGTTCGGGGAAAGATCGCCAAGAAGAAAATGGTAAAGGAGGCCTGATATGATTGTTCCGATGAAAAAAGTATCTGTCATTGTACAGGCCCATAATAAGGACTCGATGCTCAAGAGCCTGCGGAAGAGAGGGGTGATGCATATATTCACCGAAGCTGTCCGTACGGAGAAGAGTGAAGTCCTCAGAAGGAAGCTTGATGACCTGGCAAAGGTGAGAAACAACATTCTTGATAAGGTCGATGCCAAGAACCTGCCTCCTCAGAAACATGTTTCTGAAGAGGTATTCGTCGAGCTCCATGAGAGATATCTGCAGTTGATTGAGACTGCCAACAATCTTGAGGAAGAGGTTGCCAAGGACAATACCAGCATAGAGCTGTTGAGGCCTTGGGGTGATTTCAACCCCGACGAGATTGCACAACTCTCAAGGGAAGGGGTGTCCCTTGCTTTCTATACGCTTTCCAAAAAAGATATGAAGGCACTCGATCCTGATATCCCCTATATTGAACTCGCACCTATGGGAGCTCTTCAGGCTATTGCAGTGGTCAATACGACCCTTGAGAACATTTCAGGCGTCACTCGATTTGAGATACCTGATGTCTCTCTGGCCGAGCTTGAGGAACGCAATGCCTATGCAAAGCAACGTCTGGTCGAGATAGACGCAACTCTCAAGGAGGCGGGAATCTATCTGGATGCATATCAGCACATGATAAGCCGCACTGAGCAGGAACTCAACTTCGACCAGGTATCGGCAAACTCCGATGGGGGAGATGACTTGTCCTGGATTACCGGCTACCTCCCTGCCCCAGAGGAGAGTGACTTCAGCAAGTTCGCATCCAACCAGGGATGGGCTTATCTTATAGAAGACCCGAGTGAAGATGATAATCCTCCGACCCAAGTGAAGTATGCAAAGGGTACGGGCATCATCAAGCCATTGTTTGATATCCTCGGTACTGTCCCAGGCTACAGGGAGAATGATATCAGCCTCTGGTTCCTGCTTTTCTTCACCCTGTTCTTTGCCATGATCATAGGGGATGCAGGTTACGGCTTGGTTTTCCTTCTTGCGGCCGCAGGCATGCATATCAAGGCAAAGAAGGCCAATACCATGGTGTTGCTCATCTATGTCTTAAGTATGGCTACTATTGTCTGGGGATCGCTCACAGGTACGTGGTTTGGTTCCAAGATGATTCTTGAATCCATACCTTTCCTGCAAAACCTGGTAATACCTTCGATATCCAACTATCCCGAACTGTTCGGCCTGGATGCGGTAACTGCTCAGAATCAGGTGATGAAGTTCTGTTTCATCATCGGAACAGTGCAGCTCTCCTTGGCATGTGTGCTGAACATCGTGCATAAGGCTCCGAATAAGGATTTGAGCCTCTTTGCTGATATCGGTTGGATGATCGACATATTGGCCCTCTACTTTGTCGTACTGCAGCTTGTAGTCGGCGAACCTGTAAATTACTCGATGGTTGCAGGTGCGATAGGTCTTGGTTTTATGCTTGTTGTAGTATTTGGTGCTCAAGGCCCCGGTATCCCTTTTGGTAAGGGGCTGACTGCAGGCTTGGGAGGATTCTTTACCACATTCCTGAATACCATCAGCTGTTTCTCCAATATCATGAGTTACATCCGACTGTTCGCTGTTGGCATGGCATCCGTTGCGATCGCCCAAAGCTTCAACAGCATGGCAGGTGGGATGCTTTCAGGATTTGCTGCAATTGCAGGTATTCTGGTCCTTGTAATCGGGCACTCCCTCAACTTGGTTATGGGTCTGCTCTCTGTAGTCGTACATGGTGTACGGCTTAATCTTTTGGAATTTTCCGGACAACTCGGTATGGAGTGGACTGGAATCTCATATGAACCGTTCTCACAGACGGTACAAGAAAACTGAATCGTTGTTTAAGAACAACTAAGGAGAAAACATGGCTAATTTGGAATTTATCGGACTGGCTTGCGCCTTGTCCCTTTCTGCTCTAGGTTCCGGTCTTGGTGCAGGTGTTGCAGCTCAGGCAGCAGTCGGCGGCTGGAAGAAATGTTATGCAAACGGTAAGCCCGCACCCTTTATCATGGTCGCTTTTGCTGGTGCTCCACTGACCCAGACCATCTACGGGTTCCTGCTCATGAATTTCATCGCCGCAGCAATTGCCGCTGGAGCTTCCTCAACCCTTGCATTTGGTGTTGGTGTGTTTGGTGGATTGGCCATCGGTCTCTCCGCTTGGATGCAGGGCAAGACCAGTGCTTGTGCTTGTGATGCCTTGGCAGAGACGGGGAAAGGTACGGCCAACTACTTTATCGTCATCGGTATCGTAGAGACTGTAGCCCTCTTCACCTTGGTCTTTAGCTTGCTTGCTTTGCAATAAAAAGTTACTGAACAACGGTTCCCATACAACAAAGGACACTCCCGAGGGAGTGTCCTTTGTTGTATGGGAATGCGATACACATTTTATGTAACAAGAGCCTGCATTTGCAACATACTAGGCAAAAATATATAAATATCATCCGTTTCCTTAAAAACCCAGCATTTCACTAGGGTAAAAGATTGACATATAGTGAAAAAAGTACAAAGATGAACATATACCCCCTAGGGGTATAAGGAGCGCTATATGATGTTTATACCATTACTGGTCTTTATCCTGCTTTTGTATGTTGTTTTCAGAAATCCAGACTTAAACAGGAATCACATATCGAAAGCAGATGAAAAGTCACCTTTGGAGATACTCAAGCAGAGATATGCAGAAGGATCGCTATCGCAAGATGAGTTTTTTCGAATGAGAGAAGAACTCAGCAAATAAATACAGGAGGTGTTTAGATGCATGGATATTATTGGGGTTTTAGAGGGATGCCCAGGTCAGGCAGATTCGCCTGTCTGAATTATATGGATTCCCCTTGGGGATTTTGGTTGATGATCGCCCTCATGGTTGTCGGCATACTCCTTGTTGTACTGCTTCTTGTGAGCATCAGGAAAAAACACAACCTGATCAATGACGACTCTCAAGCATTGGCAATCTTAAAGAATCGCTATGCCAAGGGAGAAGTGACCACAGAAGAATTCCAGAAAATGAAAAAAGATCTGAAGTAGGGGAAGCCTGGAAAGTTTCGGCTTATGATTTCAGTGTACGCTACAGTTCATGAACAGAGATGAATTGTAGCATGCACTTTTTTATGCAAATTTCTTCTCCAACTCCAACAGAGCGATCTTCTTATCAAGGCCCCCACCGTATCCGACCAGCTTTCCATCCTTTCCTATAACTCTATGACAAGGGATGATTATTCCTATATTGTTTCTGTTGTTTGCCATGCCTATGGC